>Ga0233424_10000193_pt1 | contig 85600 bp, 77 predicted proteins | sample Watercolumn_Towu_FD_181011 | JGI IMG/M metagenome (GOLD analysis project Ga0233424, IMG submission 181011) | Freshwater microbial communities from Lake Towuti, South Sulawesi, Indonesia - Watercolumn_Towuti2014_125_MG | ecosystem: Environmental > Aquatic > Freshwater > Lake | place: Indonesia... | reverse complement strand
GTTCAAAAACTGGATCAAGGGGGATGCAGAGCGCTGCTATCGCATCATGGCCGGCATGAGTATGCGCCTGCATCATCTGATCGCAGATATCGACCATCTTTCGCTGATGAAGGGATCGGACCGGCTGGGCTGATCCTTTGCCGATTTCCCGGGTTTGAAATGTTTGTACGGCACCATAGTGCCGACCATCATCTGGTTTGCCCAAGGCCAACTGGCTAAGATGCAAGCCACATGGGGTGCGCAGGAGCTTCGTCAGAAGAACGCCGCAGCGCACCCGTCAGCACAGGCGGATGGTTCAGGTTTCGACCCTTAAGGTCGGTAATCCATCACCAGTGAAACGCTGTAGCGGCGTACTAAATCTGGATATAGCGGGATCACGATGTCCGGCAATCGCTCGGTCTGTTTGAAATGGCGGGCGAGGAGGGCAGTGTCGGTGGGGCCGCCAATCAGCAGGAACTCGCCTTGCGGTGCCTGCTGAATATCGTTTTTTAGCGCGTAATGGCTGTCGATGCGTCCGGATAGGTTCCAGAAAAACGCCGGGCGGGATCGCGGGCGGCTGTAGTACAAAAGCTCGGTAATGACCTGACGGTCTGTCGCCAAAAGGCGTGCTTGCGGGTGCTGGCTTAGCAATGTCGAAACTTCGCTGCCCAGTGCGCGCCAACCGCTGATGCGGCTATAGGGGTCGGTCTTGCGGGTGAGTTCAATGCCAGCGGCCCTGGCTATGTCGTGATAGTGGTAGATCACCGCAGCGATGCCAAGATTAACCACCAGCGCAGCCATCAGCCAGCGTCGGTGCGCGGCGGCAAGCAGCCATAACACCGCAAGCGGCGTGGCCGCTACATAGGCAAACGCCGCCCAGTTGGCAAATGCGCGGGAGAGCAATGCCAATCCCATAAATGCAGCCAGCGGCAGCAGTGCGAACCAGGCCAACAGCGCAAACGCCGGCTGCGGTGCGCGCTGGCGTGAACGAGAGGCAGTCCCAAACACCAGCCAGAGCAGCGCTGCAAACAGTAGCGGTCCAAACACCGCGAACTGCGCGGCGAAGAACGAGAGCCATGCCTGGGGGTGAAACAGGCTGCGATCCAGCTGCGAGATATCGGCAGTGTGATGCAGGCTGGCGAAATCGTGCTGTGCGTTCCACAACATATTGGGCAGCAGAATCAGCCCGGCCAACAACGCGGCAACCCACGGCTTGAATGAACGCAGCAAGTCGCGCCGGTGAAACAGCAGATAGCCCAGCGCCGCCAGCGGGAAAAATCCCATGGTGTATTTGGATAGCATCCCCAGTCCGACGCAGAGCCCCAGCACCAGCCAGTCGCGCCAGCGATCGGCTTCGACGGCACGAATAAAGAACAGCAATGCGCCCGCCCAGAAGAACAGCAAGGCGGCATCGGTGGTGATCAGCCAAGAGCCGAGCGAGACCAGTGGCAAGGTTGCATAGGTGATCGCGACCCAGAACGGCGCGGATGCGGGTAACGCATCGGGTTGCCAGGCCAAAAGCCGGCGTGTGGCAAAAAACAGCAATACCGCGCCAGAGGGATACAGAATCATCGCTGCGGCGCGCAACGCCGGCTCACTATCGCCCAAGAGGCCGGTGGTGAGCGCAATCATCCACGCCAGCATCGGTGGCTTGGAGTAATACCCCCACGCGAGCGTTTGCGCCCAGTCCCAGTATTGCGCCTCATCAAAAAACAGTTCGGGCTGCGCATGTTGCGCAGCCAGCACGCGCCAGATAGTTAGTGCCGCCAGCGATAGGAGCAGAACACGCAGATCAAGTTTCTGATTGAACAATGCTTTCCTCCAGTTGTGCGGCTTGGCGATGCTGTCGGTACAGGCGCACACCGATCAGGGTTGAAGCGATGAGCAGCAGGCCGGCAACGCTGAAGCGCAGTTCCGGATCCAGATTGACGCCGCTACCGGCCAGCGCAAAGATCAGTGTTTGCGGCAGAAACCCCAGCGCCGAGCCCGCCAGAAAGGGCAGGGCGCGGACATGCGCCAGTCCGGTCAGCAGGTTGGTTAACAGATTGCTGCCGATCGGGAGCAGGCGGATCACCAACGCCATGGCAAATGGACTGTGCCCCAGAAAGGCATCCACTTGAGCCATGCGCCGCGCAAAGCGCTGTCGCAACCAACCGCGCCCGAAGCCGCGCGCATAAAACAGGGTTAACGCAGCGCCGCATACCGTGGCAATCAATGCCAAAGTCGTGCCAAATAAAAAACCAAAGGCGTAACCGCCAAGAAAGGCCAAAATCTGACGCGGCATACCTACCGCAGTAAACAGCGCCCCTGCCGCGATAAATACCAACTCGCCCCGCAGGCCATGGCCGCGCACGGTCTGGTCGATCCAGTGCTCGTTGAGCCCAAACAAACCCATTCTTTCCGCTGCCCACATCGCTCCGGCCAGCAATGCGATCATGCCCACCCCCTTGAGCAGCGGTTTAATGGCAATCACGGCGCGATCCGCGCTTTCGGAATGCTTCGTCACAACAACCCCGAGAATCTAAAAATGCCGCATTCTACCGTTGCTTGGGCATGGACTTGCGTGTATCCTTCGCGACCCTGCGGAGAGGTGGATGAGTGGTTTAAGTCGCACGCCTGGAAAGCGTGTTTAGGGTAATACCCTAACGGGGGTTCGAATCCCCCCCTCTCCGCCAATATCGGTTGCCTTCTATCCTTTGTCTCTATAGAATGCGCGACCCTTCAGGCGCATAGCTCAGCTGGTTAGAGCACCACCTTGACATGGTGGGGGTCGTTGGTTCGAGTCCAATTGCGCCTACCAACAACCAAGAAAGCCGTTCCGATTCCGGGACGGCTTTCTTCTTTGTAAGGCCAGTACTGGCCGGCTTTCCTCCGATAGGCCGGCGCGCGAGCGGCGGATGGCATCGGCCACCAGGCGCACGGCCTCGTCCTGGCCGACCCCGCGGGCGTGCAGGCGATCTTCCATGGTCAGCAGCTTGTCGCGCTATCGCCTTGGAAAAAACATCTCGCGCAGCGAGCCGCGCTCGGTCCGCACGACCGCGCCGGGTGAAATGTTGTGCCGGGTGAACCAACCTTGCGGAACTTCCAACACGAACTGGATGTTGTCGGATTGGGATTTCACGCCATGTTCTTCGCCGGGTTGGAGGTTGATGATCTCCAGCACCGTGCCGTCCGGGCTGATGTAGGCGGCGGAGAGGGGCACGACACAGTTGCGCATGTAGAAGCTCCGTGGCTGAGCGTCGGGGAAGACGAAGATCATCGCGGAGTTCTCGGGCATGTTGGTGCGGAACATCATGCCGGTGGCAATCTGGACCGGTGCGCGCGCGATCTCGGTCGTGAGTTCCTGGTCGCCGAGCCAGACTTTGAGCGTGGGTAGTTTGGGTTGGGCGTGCAGCAGGTGACCACGCAGGGGATCAATCTCCGGCTTCAACTCCGCGCCCGCCGGTTTCTGGCATCCGACGAGGAAAAACAGGCTCTGCATAACCAATACGATGGTCTTGACCATAGTCACGCTGTCAGGATGAGTCAGTTGGTCGTTCTTTTCAATGGTCGGTTTGGCGGCCACCGCCGGTTGGGATCGGCGACGGGCGGGTGCTCTCTGAAGGATAGGAAATTCAACCGCCACCCTATGAGTATCTCCGCCCTGCCGGCCCATCGTCAATCGAGTATTTCCGCCCGTTTCCCCCTGGCGCTGCACAAAACCCGCCCTCCTGTCCTGCCTGCAGCACAGGCACACCCGCCGGGGTGCCGGAAAGCCCCCGCTACCACGCGATCCGCTGGTCATGGCCGATGGCATCGAGCCGACCGACGATCCGGTGCTCCAGTTCCGTTCCGCAGCCTATGCCGTTTCCTACGGCAAACGCCTCGGCGGTCAGTAGCACGAGCACCACCCTGGCCGAAGGAGAAGGGCGCTTACCGATGGTCGCCCTGGTCGGCCACTTGCCGTCAGTGACGAGTTTCAGCATCGACGAACCTGACCATGATTTCCTCACGCTCGGTCATCTGGCCCGCCCTCGCCGCCGCCCTGTTCGGCGGCAGCACTCCGCTGATCAAGCTGCTGGCGGGCGAGTTGCCGCCCCTGCTGCTGGCCGGTCTGCTCTATCTGGGCACCCACGCCCACATACACGACGAACATCATCAGCATGACCACGATTTCGCATGGGATGGCACGGAGCCGCACGACCATACCCATGCCCATTCGGCAACCACTCACCAGCATCCGCATTTCCCGGACAGCCACCACCGGCACGCACACCCGGGCTGACGTCCGGCCGCTTGCCCTCTTGTCGTGGCGTTTACATGGTCAGCAGAAAGGGGGCGGTCCGATCGAGTCAGTGGCCAGCGCCGTCGCGTTCCAGTTGCCACAGCTGGTGGGCATCGAGCAGCAGGCGCGCAACCGCCTCGTTGGCGGAGAGACGCGCCTGGCCGGCGGCAAGCAGGCTGTCCAGGGCCACACGTTGGGCGAACAAGGCCTCGGAAAGCCCGAGTTCGCCCAGTTCGTAAGCGCGGCGGGCCAGTGCAGCATGCTGCGCGACGGCCCGCGTCGCATCCTCCAGTCGTTGCCAGGCCTCCAGCCCGGAGGTGGCACGCTGCCAGTTGGCGACCGATTCGGCGACGAGGCGGCGGCGGACGGCAGCCTCCTGTTCCGAAAGGGCGTCCACCTGGGCGAGTTGGATCTGAACCTGAGCATGCCGCCCGCCACCCGGCCAAGGCAGGCTCAGGGTAACGCCGACGATCTTGTCGTTGCCGCCCTGTTCGTTGGCCGCGTGCAGGCCGAGGGTGGGGTCGGGCAGGCGGTTCGCTTCGGCACGGCTGGTTTGCAGGCGCGCCTTGTCGAGCTCGTGCTGGATCATCAGCAATTCGTGGTTGTGCTCCAGGGTGAGGGCCTGCCAGGATGCCTCGTTGCCTTCGATCTTGGGCGGGGCGGACGTCTGGCCGTCCGGTGCTGGCAGTTCCGGATAGCGGGCTTGAAGTTCGGCGAGCGCGACTTTCTGGTGCGCTTCCGCCGAGGCCCCCTGGGACAGGGCCTGCGCCAGCGCGGCCTCGGCCTGGATCTGTTCGAGCCGTGCAGCGTCGCCCCGCTTCACCCGCGTTTCGACGATGCGCTGCTGCGTCTTCAGCAGTTCGGCCTGCTGGCGCCAGAGATCGGCTTCCAGGCTGGCCCGGCGCACGGCGTACCACTGGGACAGCAACAGCCGGGCACTTTCGTGGCGGGCGTCGCCGATGCGCGCTTCGGCGGCCATGACACCTTGGTCGCCGATCTGCCCATCGAGGCTGGCCTTGTACGGCAGCCGCAGGCGGCGTTCCACGGCAACGTTCCATTCCGTGTAGCTCGGGCCGCCCCGCAGCGTGCGGCGCTGGCTGCCGACGCTGAGACCGAACTCGTATTCGCCGGCCTTGAGCCCGTCGCGCGCGGCCTTTGCGCCGCGCAGCTCGGCTTCTGCCGCGCGCACCATGGGTTGGGCGGCCAGCGCTTGTTGCACCGCCGCCAGCGGCGGCAGGTCGGCGGGTGGGCCGGAGTCAAGGTCCGCGGCGTGCGCCGGGAACCATGCGAGGCCGATGCTGATGAGGCAGCTTGCTAGTAGTCCGTTCCGCCAAACCAATGACATTAAACGGCGTCTTTTACCGCCATGCTTCGTTGTGTCCCTTTGCCGTATACCCCATACGGCTGCTGGTCCGTGCCTCGCCTGACGAAAAAATACATCCATTGTCACCGGTTTGGTGGAACGGACTACGAGTTGTTTCTTCATGCCAATCTCCCGAATTCGATGACCGGTTCCAGCCACCAGGCCACGTCCCGTTTGGGAAACCGGGTTTTCAGATGTGCCAGCAGGGCCTGGGCGTTGTCCGCATCCAGGACGATCTGGACCAATATCCGTTGCGTGCGGCCGCGCACCAGCTCCGGCACGCTGAGGCGCTCGTGATGGCGGCTGTAGCCTTCCGCCTTGAACAACGTGAAGCCGGAGGCCCACTCGGAGAACTCCAGAAATTGCTCCACCAGTTCGTCCTCCAGGTGCATCGGCGCCGCCAGGGATAGTTTCACCAGTGCCATGTCATTGCCCTTTCAGGATCAGGCGCCGGTAGAGCACCGGCAGCATCAGCAGGGTCAGGGCGGTGGACGAGAACAGGCCGCCCATGACCACGATGGCCAGGGGTTTTTGGATCTCCGAACCAGGACCCGTGGCCAGCAGCAGGGGGATGAGGCCGAAGGCGGTAATGCTGGCGGTCATCAGCACCGGCCGCAGCCGGCGCAGCGCGCCTTCGCGCACCACCTGGTCCGCGGCCATGCCCTGGGCCGCCAACTGGTTGAAGTAGGTCACCAACACCACGCCGTTCAGCACGGCGATGCCCAGCAGGGCGATGAAGCCGACGGACGCCGGCACCGACATGTACTCGCCGGTGACGAACAGGGCGGCAATCCCCCCCACCAGGGCAAAGGGCACCATGGCGATGACCAACCCGGCCTGGCGCAAGGATTTGAAGGTGGCGAACAGCAGGGCGAAGATCAGGGCCAGGGCCACCGGCACCACCACCGCCAGGCGGGCAGCGGCCCGCTGCTGGTTCTCAAACTGGCCACCGTAGACCACCGAGTAGCCGCTGGGCAGCTTCACCCCCTGGGCAATCTTGACCTTCACCTCGTCGACGAAGCCGACCAGATCGCGCCCGGCCACGTTGCACTGGATGGTGACGTAGCGCGCCGCGTTCTCCCGGCTGATCGCCACCGGGCCTTCGGTGCGCACCAGGTGGGCCACCTCGCGCACCGGGATGGCGATGCCGTTGGCGGTGGGGATGCGCAGTGTCTCGAACAGTGCCGGGGACATGCGCACGTCTTCGCCGGCGCGCAGCACCATGGGCGTACGCTTCACGCCTTCCTGAACGGTGCCCAATTGCAGTCCCTCCAGGTTGGCGCGCAGGAAGACGGCCACGCCGTCCACGCTCAGACCGTAGCGGCCAGCGGCCAGGCGATCCACTTCCACCTTGAAGTACTGCACGCCGTCGTTCTTCAGGCTGAACACGTCCTGGGCGCCGGGCACCTTGCCGAGCAGGATCTCCACCTGACCGGCCAGCTCGTTGAGGCTATCCAGGTCGGTACCAAACACCTTGATGGCCAGGTCGCCCCGTGAGCCGGTGAGCATCTCCGATACCCGCATGTCGATGGGCTGGGTGAAGCCGTAGGTGACGCCGGGGAAGTCCGCCATCACCTTGCGGATCTCCTCCATCAGCCAATCCTTGTCGGGCTTGCGCCACTGCTCCCGAGGCTTCAGCACCAGGAACGAATCGGTCTGGTTCAGGCCCATGGGGTCCAGACCCAACTCGTCGGAACCGGCCCGGGCCACCACCCCCGCCACCTCGGGTACGCGCTTGATCAGGGCCTGCTGCACCGATTTGTCCAGGGCCAGGCTTTCTTCCAGGCTGATGGAGGGCAGCTTCTCCAACTGCACCAGCATGTCGCCCTCGTCCAGGGTGGGCATGAAGGACTTGCCGATGAAGGGGTGCATGATCACCGCCACCGCCAACAGGGCGGCGGCGGCGGCGACCACCACCTTCACCCGAGCCAGGGCAAAGTCCAGCATGGGCGTGTACAGCCGCAGGGCCAGGCGTACCAGCCAGGGCTCGCCGTGAACGCCTTCTTTCAGCAGCCAGGAAGCCACCACCGGCACCACCGTGAGGGCCAGCAGCAGGGCTGCGCCCAGGGCGAAGACGATGGTGAGGGCCACGGGGATGAACAGTTTGCCTTCCAGTCCTTCCAGGGTGAGCAGGGGCAGGAACACGATCATGATGATGAACACGCCGACCGAGGTCGGCGTCGCCACCTCGCGCACGGCGCGGAACACCCGGTGCAGCTTGTGTATCTTGGGCCCCTCTGCCTCGGCCCCTCCCCCGCTCGCGGGGGAGTGGGGGGCACCCCGGTCATGGGCCAGGTGGGTGACGATGTTTTCCACCACCACCACGGCCCCGTCCACCAGCATGCCGATGGCGATGGCCAGGCCGCCCAAACTCATCAGGTTGGCCGAGAGGCCGAAACGCTGCATGAGCAGAAAGGTGCCAAGAGCCGCCAGGGGCAGGGATAGGGCCACGGTGAGGGCGGCCCGTGCGTTGCCCAGGAACAGAAACAGCAGCACCAGCACCAGCACGATGGCCTCGGTCAGGGCCTTGGTCACCGTATTCACCGCACGCTCCACCAATGCCGAACGGTCGTAGAAGGGTTTGATGCTGACCCCCTTGGGCAGGGTGGGCTGGATCTCAGCCAGGCGTTGTTTCACCGCCTGCACTACCTTCTGGGCGTTGGCGCCGCGCAGACCCAGCACCAGGCCTTCCACCGCCTCGCCCTTGCCGTCCTGGGTGACGCCGCCGTAGCGGGTGAGACTGCCCAGGCGTACCTGGGCCACGTCCGCGACTCGCACCGGCGTGCCGGCCACGTTCTTGACCACGATGCCGGACAGGTCGTCTAGGGTCTTCACCGCGCCCTCGACGCGCACCAGCCAGACCTCCTCGCCTTCGGCCAGCCGGCCGGCACCGTCGTTACGGTTGTTGGCCTGGATGGCGTCGCGCAGTTCGGCCAGGGTGACGCCGCGGGCGCTCATGGCGGCATTGTCCGGCACCACCTCGAAGGTCTTCACGTAGCCGCCCAGGGCGTTCACGTCTGCCACCCCGGGCAGGGTGCGCAGCTTGGGCCGGATCGTCCAGTCGAGCAGGGCCCGGCGCTCGGCCAGGGTCAGGTGTTCGCCCTCGACGATGAACATGAACATCTCGGACAGGGGCGTGGTGATCGGCGCCAGGCCGCCGCTGGTGCCCTCGGGCAGATTGGCGAGCACGGCGTTCAGACGCTCGGCGACCTGCTGCCGTGCCCAATAGATGTCAGTGCCGTCCTCGAAGTCGATGGTCACGTCGGTGAGGCCGTACTTGGACATGGAGCGCAGGATGCGCTGCTTGGGTATGCCCAGCAACTCCATCTCGATGGGGGCGGCAATGCGCGCTTCCACCTCTTCCGGCGTCATGCCCGGCGCCTTCAGGATGAGTTTGACCTGGGTGGTGGAGACGTCCGGAAAGGCGTCGATGGGCAGCGCGCGCCAGGCCTGCACGCCGGCCGCCACCAGCAGCAGGGTGAGACCCAGAACCAGGAGGCGCTGAACCAGGGAAAACTCGGTCAGGCGGGCAAGCATGGTCACTCCCCGTGCCAGGCAGATTTCAGCGCGGCCACGCCCTCGATGGCGATCTGCTCGTCACCGCCGAACCGGCCGTCGATGGCAGCCCATTGGGCCGACTGGCTCAACACCTTGACCTGCTCGGGCTCGAAGCCACCGGGGCGTTCGACGAACACCCAGTTCTGGCCAGCCTGGCGCACAAGCGCCTTGACCGGAACGCGCCACTGTTTTTCGCCAGCCACGCCCTCGATGCGGGCGGAGACGTTCTGATGAAGACGCAGCAGCTGGCCTTTGTTGCTGATCCGGGCACGGATGGCGACCGTCTGGGCTTCGCTCACGTTGCGAGCGACGGAAATCACGGCCCCTGCGGCCTCCATCCCCTGCACCCTGACCGGTTGGCCGTTCCTGACGTGGGCAGCCAGTTCGGCAGGCGCCTGAATCTCCAGCCAGAGGGGGTCGAGCTGCGCCACCTTGAACAGCATGCCGGCCGTTTCCATTCGCCTGCCGATGACCGCGTTCTGCTCCAACACCACGCCGGAAATGGGGCTCGCCAGGGCGATGCTGTCCACCAGTTTCGTCCCGGCTTCGGCCGCCTGGATGGCGCCCGAATCCAGGCCCATCAGGCGCAGCCAGGAGCGTTTCCCGCCGAGCAGGGCCGAAGCTTGGGCCTGAGCGGCGCGGGCACTCTGGAGCCGGGACTCGGGAATGATGCCTTCCTTGAACAGGGCCTCGTCCCGCTGCAAGGTCTGCTGCGCCAGACGGGCCTGAACGGCGGCCTGCGCCAGTTCGCTCTGGGCGCTGGCCAGCCCCTCGCCGCGCAGCACGGCAAGCACCTGGCCTGCCTTCACCGTGTCGCCCACGGCGGCACCTATCTGGCTGACGACGCCGGCCATGGGCGCGGAAACCAGCCGTTCCTGGACGGGCGGAATGGTGACCCGCGCGGGCAGGTCGACGCTGACGGCGCCACCGTGGACCTGGAGCGGCGTCGTGGTTACGCGCAGGGCGGCGCGCTGGGCAGGGGTCAAGGGAATTAGCTTGTCGCCGGCCCAGCTAGGGGCTTGCAACGACATCGCGACGAGCATGAGCATCAGACGGGACATTCCGTCCTCCAGAAGAGAGATAAAAGGGTAAACATGAATGCTGGCCCTAGGCCAGCGACAATTCAGGCCCGGCGAAGCCCAAGGATAGGAAATTCAACCACCATCTTATAAGTGTCTCAGCCCTGTCTTCCCATCGTCAATCGAGAATTTCCGCCCGGCCGACAACCTGGCGGCGCTGCGAGAGCTGATGGGCACCTAGTGCGTCGTCAAGGCTTAATGTTGGGGTAGCGGCCGTGGCGTAAGCTTCCAGCTTGCGGTCGTTTGTCGATGGCAAGCTGGAAGCTTACCCCACTTCTTAGACTTGAAGACGCACTATCCTCGCTTACGCTTCGGGTCACGGCGCGGCTCGCGGCATTCACGACGCGGAATAGCGATAGAACACCCGTTTGACGACCTCCATGCCGGCGCCGTAGAGCAGGGTAATGACGATCGCGATGACTAGCAAGATCGCCGGCGGTTGGACGAAACCAAGGTCCTCCGCAAACGGGAAGTAAGGCAGCAGCACGGTCACAAGGGCCATCGATACCGCGGCGAACAGGAACAGCCGCCCCGGGCGGCTGAGGAAGAACGGCCGCCTCGTCCGCACCACGGCCAAGATCATCAGCCCCGTGAGCGTCGATTCCACGAACCAGCCGGTGTGGAACAACTGCTCGAAGGCCTCGGCGCTCTCGGTCGTGCGCAACTCGCCGAAGATGTAGAACATCGCGGCGAAGGTCAGGAAATCGAACATTGAGCTGGAGAACCCGAACGACATCATGAACCGCACAATGAAACGGACGTCCCAGCGCCGCGGCCGTTGAATCTGCTCGGGGTCCACGGTGTCGGTGGCCAGGGCCATCGCGGGGAAGTCGGCGATCAGATTGACGAGCAGAATCTGCGACGCGAGCAAGGGCTCGAACGGCAGGAACAACGACGCCACGGACAGGCTGAACATGTAGCCAAAGTTCGCGGCGATGACATAGAACACATACTTCAGCGTGTTGGAGAACGTTCGCCGGCCCTCGCGCACGCCCCGCACGAGGACGCCGAGGTCTTGCTGGAGCAACACGATCTGGGCGGCTTCGCGGGCCACGTCGACAGCGGAGGCGACCGAGATGCCGACGTCCGCCGCGTGCAGCGCAGAAGCGTCGTTGATGCCATCCCCCAGGTAGCCGACCACTTCGCCGGACTGCTTCAGCGCGAGGATGATCTGCTCCTTCTGGTTCGGTTCGACCTCGGCAAACACGTCAGCCTGGCGAGCCCGCTGGACGAGGGCTGCGGCGCTCAGCGTGCGCAAGTCGGAGCCGGTGACAATGACCGGCGAGGCGAGCCCCACCCGGCGGCTGATCGTCGTCGCCACGGCGCGGTTATCGCCGGTGATGACCTTCAGGGTCACGCCGAGGTCCCGCAGCTGCGCGATCGTCTCCGGGGCATCGGCTTTGGGCGGGTCGGCGAACACGAGGAAGCCCAGAAACGTCATGCCCTGCTCGTCCGCCTTGCTGACGTGCGGCGCATCGACGGCGCGGATGGCCAGACCGAGCACGCGCAGTCCCTCGTGGCTCATCTCCGCAAATCGGCGGTCGATGGCCGCCCGCTGCTCGGCAAGGTCCACCAGCTCGCCACCGGACATTGCGGCCTGCGTGCAGCACTCCAGCACCTGGGCCAGCGCCCCCTTGGTGATCAGCAGTTTCTGGCCGTTCTCGGCCACGCGCACGCTCAGCCGTTTGCGGATGAAGTCGTAGGGGATTTCGTCCAGCTTCTCGACGCCGGAAGTGTCAAATTGCCGGCGGTCGCGGATCGCCCGGTCGATCGGGTTGGCGAATCCCGTTTGCAAGCACGCGTTCAAGTAGGCGTACCGCGCGACCGGCTCGCTCGACCTGCCGGCCAGGTCGAGCGCGTCCTGAAGTTGCACCACGCCGTCCGTCAACGTGCCGGTCTTGTCCGAGCACAGCACGGTCATACTGCCGAGGTTCTCGATCGACAGCAGCTGCTTGACGATCACTTGGTGCTTGGCCATCGCCTTGGCTCCGGCGGCGAGCACCACGCTGGTGATGGCGGGCAACAACTGCGGCGTCATGCCGACCGCCAGCGCCAGGCCCACGAGCAGCGACTCGGCGATCTCTTTGTCCTGCCAGCCGACTTTTACCGCGAACACGACCACCGTGATGATCAGCACCACCTGGACCAGCAATTGGCCGAACTGGCGCAGGCCGCGTTCGAACCCGGTTTCCGGTTGTTTCTGTTCCAGCCGTTTCGAGATTTTGCCAAACTCTGTCTCGGGCCCCGTCCCGACCACGACGGCCGCGGCAAATCCGCTGATGACATTGGTTCCAAGGAACAAGGAGTTCACTCGCTGGCCGAGCGGCGTGGGCTCGGGCAGCACGCCGCACGACTTTTCCGCGGGGAAGCTCTCGCCCGTGAGCACCGCCTCGTTCACGAACAGGTCCCGCGCCGTGAGCAGCCGGCAATCGCCGGGGATCAGGTCGCCGGCCCGCAAGCGGATGATGTCGCCAGGCACGACTGAGTCCAGCGGCGTCTCGCATTCTTGTCCCTCACGGATCACGGTCACCTTGGTTTCGATCATCCCCAGGAGCTTTGCGACGGCATCGGCGGCGCTCAGTTCCTGCCAAAAGCTCAGCAAGCCGCTGGCGAGCAGAATGAAGACGATGATCAGGCCGTTCGTCGCGTCATCCAGCAGCGTGAGCGACAGCACGGCCGCGCAGAAAAGCAGCAGGATGATCGGGCTTCTGAACTGGTCCCACAGCAGCGACCAGGCCGATGCCCGGTGCGGCTTCAGACGGCTGACTCGCGCCAGCCGCTGTTTCGCTTCCGGCAGGGTTAACCCTTGTGCCGAGGTTCCCAGCTGCTCCAGCAGTTGACCGGTTTCGATCGACCAGAAGGCCTGAATCATGCGGAGTGACTCCGGTTGGCACGGTACCGATGGCGGGCATCACGCCAGAAGCCCGGCTTTTTCGAAAAGGATAGGAAATTCAACCGCCACCCTATGAGTATCTCCGCCCTGCCGGCCCATCGTCAATCGAGTATTTCCGCCCGTTTCCCCCTGGCGCTGCACAAAACCCGCCCTCCTGTCCTGCCTGCGGCACAGGCACACCCGCCGGGGTGCCGGAAAGCCCCCGCTACCACGCGATGCGCTGATCGAATTCGAGCGCCGGCATAATAATCGTGGTCTGTCCCCTATTATTATCGTTATCGTGGTCTGTCCCCTATTATTGTCCTTATCGTGGTCTGTCCCCTATTATTCGTCCACCGCGGGCAGTCTGCGGATTATGATGATGTGGTTTCCTTCCTTGATGTGAATCGGAGTTACACATGACTTACCAGACCCTGCTCGTGGCCCAGGACTTCTCGGAAAGCGGGAACCGGGCCCTGCAAAAAGCCGTCGAACTGGCGGGCGGTCAGCTGGAACGATTGCATATCCTCCATGTGGTTGATTACCTTCCGCCTGTCGATACCACCTTTGGAGCCGTTTCGCCCTTCGAGGTGGATCTCACCGATGAAATGGTCGAATCCGCCAAGACGCGGCTGGCGGCGATGGCCGCGACTCACGGCGTCCCGGATGACCATTGTTGGGTCGAGGCAGGCAGCCCCAAGGTTGAAATCATTCGCGTGGCCGAGGAAATCAAGGCCGATCTGATCGTCGTCGGCTCCCATGGCCGGCACGGGCTGGGGCTGCTGCTGGGTTCCACCGCGTCCAGCGTGGTCCATCACGCGGCCTGCGACGTGCTCGCGGTGCGCCTGCGGGAAGACTGACCTCAGTCAGGTCAACATCGGCGCGACGATCTACGCCACGCCGGTGGTGGCCAACGGCACGATGTACATCGCCTCGCGCGGTGGCTGGTTGTGGGCGGTGAGCCAGAGCGCGGGAGAAGACTGACAGCGATGAGGCGTCTTCGGAATTTGGCCGCTCCGCTCTCCTTGATCATGCTCCTGCTCCGCGCGCCGTCGTGTCGGGCGCAGGAACTGCCGGTGGAAGTTGTCAAGCTCCCACCCTTGCGAAGTCGGTCCCTTTGATGGTTTCATGACCGGCGTGAAGATCATCACCGACGACCGTTGCACCGGCTACGAGACGCCGGGCCATCCCGAACGACCGGAGCGCATCCGCGCCACCGTCGAGAAGTTGCGCGGGCAGAAAGACCTGACCATCCAGTGGGACAAACCGGGCGAAGTCTCGGACGAAACCATCCTGCGCGCCCACGCCCGCGACCACCTCGCCCGGTTGAACGTCGCGGAGGATTTCGACGCCGACACGGCTTGGCACGAGGGCATCGCCGATCACGCGCGCCGCTCGGTGGGTGCCGCCCTTGCCGCGCTCAAGTCCGCCCGCGCCGGCGAGACGGTTTTCAGCCTGATGCGCCCGCCCGGCCATCACGCCACGAAGAACCGCGCCATGGGTTTCTGCTACCTGAACAACATCGCCATCGCCGTCCTCGAAGCGCTCGCCACCGGCGCGAAGCGTGTCGCGGTCTATGACTTCGACGTGCATCACGGCAACGGCACGGAGGACATCCTGCTCGACAAGCCGGGCGCGGCGTTCTTCTCCATTCACCAGTATCCGTGCTACCCGGGCACCGGCACGGCGCAGCGCGGCGAGAATTGTTTCAACTACCCCGTCGCGCCCCATACGCCCCGTGCGGCCTATCGCAAGACGCTGCAAACCGCGCTCGACGCGCTCAAGAAATTCAAGCCCGACCTCGTGGCGGTGTCGGCGGGCTTCGACGCCTACGCGCACGATCCCATCGCGCAGGAAACGCTGGAGGCCGAGGACTTCCACTGGCTGGGGCAGGAGTTGCGCCAACTCGGCGTGCCGCTGTTCAGCCTGCTGGAAGGCGGTTACAGCGGCGATTTGCCGGAACTCATCCTCGCCTACTTCAAAGGATTGGCTGGAAAGGAATAAGAATAATAGGAAGAATAATAGGGGTCAGACCACGATTTCCTGCTCAAGCGATTTGAGCAGGATCTCTGGCCGACCTCACTTGGTCACATAAAAGCCGCAGCCGATGAAGAGATCCTTGCCGTCTACGCGCTTGACATACGATATCTTCGGTTCGACTTCGCCGGTCTGTTTATACGGCCACTTGTAGTCGACCCAGCCTTCGCCTTTGGTCTTCGCCACCTCGACAAACTCCCTGACAAACTTCTTCCCGTCCACATCCGCCTGGTAGAGCATATCCGTGCCGATGAGCTCGGGCTTGGCGCCGTGGGCCAGGCATTTGCCGTTCAGGTCCATGGCGAACAGATAGAGATCGCCGCGACTGAACCGGCCGTCGGACTTGTTGATTTCCGCAAACATCTTATCGGCTCCGTGTTCCCCGTAGAAGTCGATGCCGTCCTCCACCAGGCGCTGCACGCGGCGCAAGACATGCTGTTCGTAGTATCCCAGATATTTGGTCGTGAGCTTGGCGACCGTGCCGTCCTGCGCCAGTCCGGCGATGATCTTGTTGATTTCCGGAATATGCTTGGCATAGGGCGACTTCTTGGAAACGGCCATATAGAAATTCTCGCTGGCGGCGTACGGTTTGAGGTAGGCGATCCGCTCGACCACGCCCGCTTTATGGGATCCGAGCAACCCGGCATGCATGCCATAGATGAAATAGTCAGCCTGACCGTTCAAAAGCTCTTTTAAATTGTCCTCCACCGTATTCAGTCGTCTGACCGTCAGTTTGGTGTTGATGAACTCGTCGAACACCTGGCCATAACTGTCGCCAATGGTTGTGATTCCCTTCTTGCCAATCAAGTCGTTCCAATGGCTGTATGGAAACATGCGCTCCTTGCTTACAAAGATGGCCACGGGGTCTTGGGCATAGGGAGCAGAGTAATCCAGAAACTTGACTCTTTCGTCGGTTATAAAAAGGGCTACCACCCCGTCGATCTTGCCGTCACCCGCATCTTTGACCACCTTGTCCCAAGGACCAATTGCTCTAGCCTCGACCTTGACGCCCAGCTTGGAGAACGCCGTGGCCATGATCTCCGGCCCCACCCCGACAATTTTATCCCCCTCCTGCCACATGAACGGCGGATACTCCGGATGCCCGGAGGCGACCAGTACGCCTTCCGTCTGCATCTCAGCCGCATAGGCGGATAACGCTCCTGCCGCCCACGCTACAACCACCGCCCACTTCGCCCATCTCATCTTCATGGTGCTTCCTCCTGGAATAAGGAAAAGAGACCCATCCGCACATAGCTGCATTTATTTTATTGCGCGGCAGCCCCTTTCCAGCTTCCTCATGCTCCATTCATCACTCACCGCTTTGCGGCTCTTTACCCGCCAAGCCACAGCAGGACTGTTGCGACAGCTATCCCTTGTCCACGCAGGGCAACTGTTTATACCCTATTATCCTTTTGACTTCCGCTTGTTTCTTCCTCAAATCGCAAAATCTCAATCCCACACTGTTTGAGCGCGTCCACACCCGCCGGGGTGCCGGAAAGCCCCCGCTACCACGCGATACGCTGATCGAATGCGAACGCCGGCATCGGTTGCGCAAACGGGTCGGCGCCGGCGACACGGCGCCTGCAAGGCGGCGACCCCGACGGAACTCAGGCCTTCGTGAAGCTGACCTGCCCCTTCTTCGCCTCGACCTTGACGCAATCCTTCGGCCCGAAACTGCCATCGAGGATTTTGCGTGACAGCGGGTTCTCGATTCGTTCCTGGATCGCCCGCTTCAAGGGCCGGGCGCCGAATACCGGATCAAAGCCGGCCTCGGCGATCAGCGCCAGCGCCGCGTCGCTCACCTCCATGCTCATCTCCAGCCGCGCCAGCCGCTTCTCGAGGTACTTGAGCTGGATGCGGGCGATGCCGGCGATATGCTTTTCGTCGAGCGCATGGAAGACCACGATCTCGTCGATGCGGTTCACGAACTCGGGGCGGAAGTGGGTCTTGACCTCGCCCATGACGGCCATCTTCACCACCTGGTAGTCCGAGCCGGCCATCTGCTGGATCATCTGGCTGCCGAGGTTGGAGGTCATCACGATCACGGTGTTCTTGAAGTCCACGGTGCGGCCCTGGCCGTCGGTCATGCGACCGTCGTCGAGTACCTGCAAGAGCACGTTGAACACATCGGGGTGGGCCTTCTCGACCTCGTCGAAGAGGATCACCGAATAAGGCTTCCTGCGCACCTGCTCGGTGAGATAACCGCCCTCCTCGTAACCGATGTAGCCGGGCGGCGCGCCGATCAGGCGGGCGACCGAGTGCTTCTCCATGAACTCGCTCATGTCGATGCGGATCAGGTGGTCCTCGGCGTCGAACAGGAATTCGGCCAGCGCCTTGCACAGCTCGGTCTTGCCCACGCCCGTTGGGCCGAGGAAGAGGAAGCTGCCATAAGGCCGGCTTTCCTCCGATAGGCCGGCGCGCGAGCGGCGGATGGCATCGGCCACCAGGCGCACGGCCTCGTCCTGGCCGACCACGCGGGCGTGCAGGCGATCTTCCATGGTCAGCAGCTTGTCGCGCTCGCCCTGCAACATCTTGGCGACCGGAATGCCGGTGGCGCGCGAAACGACCTCGGCGATCTCGTCGGCGCCAACCTCTTTGCGCAGCAGTTTGAAACTGCGTTTGCTATCGCCATCACCGGCGGTCTCGGCCTCTTTGAGCTGCGCTTCAAGCTGCGGCAGTTTGCCGTACTGGATCTCGGCCACGCGATCGAGCTTGCCTTGGCGTTGCAAGTCGGCCATCTGGCTTTTTAACTGGTCGATCTCTTCCTTGATGTGGGCCGAGCCCTGCACCTGGGCCTTCTCGGCCTTCCAGATTTCTTCCAGATCGGCGTATTCCTTTTCCAGCTTGCGGATCTCGTCTTCGAGCAGGGAAAGGCGCTTTTGCGAGGCCTCGTCCTTTTCACGCTTCACCGCCTCGCGCTCGATCTTGAGCTGGATCAGGCGGCGGTCGAGCTTGTCCATGACCTCGGGTTTGGAGTCGATTTCCATCTTGATGCGCGACGCGGCTTCGTCGATCAGGTCGATGGCCTTGTCTGGCAGGAAACGGTCGGTGATGTAACGGTGGCTCAACTCTGCCGCTGCCACAATGGCCGGATCGGTGATCTCGACGCTGTGGTGCAGTTCGTATTTTTCTTGCAGCCCCCGCAGGATGGCGATGGTCGCTTCCACCGACGGCTCATCGACCAGAACCTTCTGAAAGCGTCTTTCCAGTGCCGCGTCTTTTTCGATGTATTTACGATATTCGTCCAGCGTTGTGGCACCGATACAATGCAATTCACCGCGCGCCAGCGCCGGTTTCAGCATGTTGCCGGCGTCCATCGCGCCCTCGGTCTTGCCCGCGCCGACCATGGTGTGGATCTCATCGATGAACAGGATGATGCGGCCCTCATCCTGCGCCACTTCTTTCAGCACTGCCTTCAGTCGCTCTTCAAACTCGCCCCGGTATTTGGCGCCGGCCAAAAGCCCCGCCATGTCCAGCACCAGCACCCGTTTGTCCTTCAGCGTTTCGGGTACTTCGCCATTGACGATGCGCTGTGCCAGACCTTCGACGATCGCTGTTTTGCCCACGCCCGGTTCGCCGATCAGCACCGGATTGTTTTTGGTGCGCCGTTGCAACACCTGAATGGCACGACGGATCTCGTCATCGCGACCGATCACCGGATCCAGCTTGCCGGAACGAGCCCGTTCGGTCAGGTCCAGCGTGTATTTTTTCAACGATTCGCGCTGCCCCTCGGTATCTGCCGAGTTCACCTTGTCGCTGCCGCGCACGGCGTCGATGGCAGCCTCCAGATGCGCCCGGTCGGCACCATGCTGTTTGAGGATGCGCCCGGCGTCGCCCTTGTCGGTCACGCAGGCCAGCAAAAACAGCTCGCTGGCGATAAAGCTGTCGCCGCGCTTGGTCGCTTCTTTGTCGGTCAGGTTAAAAATCTGGGTCAGATCACGCGATACCTGAACCTCAGTGTGCTCGCCTTCTACCTTGGGCAGATGGTCGAGCGCCTTTTGCACGTCGTTCATCAGGGCCGGAACCCGCACCCCGGCGCGTTGCAGCAGCGCCCGCGAGCCGCCTTCCTGTTGATTGAGTAAGGCCGCGAGCACATGCAGTGGCTCGATATATAAATTATCGTTGCCCAGCGCCAGGCTCTGAGCGTCCTGGATGGCCTGCTGGAATGGAGTAGTGAGTTTGTCAAAGCGCATGGCATGGTTTCCGTCAAGTTTCTATTGCTGCGCCAGATAAGGTACCCCACCCGGAATTTCAACCGCTGCCAGCAAAAAAATGCTTGCCTTGAAAAAGGAGATTGCTTATAGTGCGCGACCTCGCCGAGGCACTGTTCGCGGCGATGTGGAGTGGTAGTTCAGTTGGTTAGAATACCGGCCTGTCACGCCGGGGGTCGCGGGTTCGAGTCCCGTCCACTCCGCCAAGTACATCGCAAAGACGCCCCTTTCGGGGCGTTTTTGCTTTCTTACCCACATTTCTACCCACGCCGCTTTTTTGGGGCTGGATTGCCGTCCTGCCAGGACTGACTTTCGGTAGGAATTACTCTCTACCCGCTCCGTCACGGGGCTTGCAACAAACCCCGCAAGCCCCGCGCCGTCGCTACCGCGTCGCGTACTCAACCGCCGCCGTCGCGCGAAAATACTGCGCCACGGCTCAGTGCCTCCGATCACCGCCCCACCTCCTGCCCCGCCGCCGCTGCGCCACGGCGCTGGCCAGCAAAATACCGCTCGCCAGCTTGCGGCTTGCAGGCGGCTACCGTGTCGGGTGCTCCACCACGCCAGAGGCTGCGCCACTGGCTTTATCACTCCTGCTATCGCCGTCCCGCCAGCGCCGACTTTTGCCCTTGGCTGCCGTTCGCGCGTACTGCCCGCCGCCAGCGCCGTCAGCTGCGCTCACGGCTTCGTCGGCTACGTCGGGGAAAGAACTGATCGGTTCGCTGCGCTTGACTGCACACAGGCCGCTCCGGGGTAAATGCTCCGCTGCGCTACGCATTGAACATAACAGCCTCTTATGCTCACTCGGCCAGTCGCTCCGCCGAAGCTGCGCTTGATAGCCGAGCGCTTCGCGCCCTGCGGGTGCGCATAAGCGCAGTTATGTCTTGCGCCCCTGCACATCCAACGTCGCTATTCGGCGCTGCGCGTGGGGTTATCCAGTGCTGCGCATCCGTGGCCTACGCCCAACCAACGGGCCGCGCTTTCGCGCCTGCCGGCGCGCTCGCTGACCGGCCTGAAGCCGAGATTCGCGAGCTGGTCGCCAAGCTCGGCTTCAGACCTGCCAGCGATGCGCGCCGCGTTGAGCGCGGCGACTTCCGAGGCCGGCCAGCCCACGGCGCGCATGCCGATCTGCACCGGGTGCGTGAACAGCCCCTGCTGGATGTCGAGGTAGTGGGCGCTGCGCGAGCGGGCGCGTTCGCGGAGCACGGCGGGAAGGCGGAGGATGGTAGTCGTCATGTTGGCACCTCGTTGGGCGTTGTTGAACATGACGCGCATTGCGAACGGGACAGGGTACTGTCCCGCAATATGTCTCGCTCACACGGCGGAAAGCCGCGTCAGCGCTGGGACTTCGGTTTCTTCTGGACAGTCCTCTTCGTGGCCAGATTGCCGCCGAGCCAGGTTTCCGGCTGCTTTTTCTCCTGCAACAGTTGCTTGATCGCCGATACCGAAATGCCTTCCTCTGCGGCCAGCAACTGGTTGAAGTTGCGCTTGCCTGCCGACTTCAATTCGTTGCGACGCTTGCGCAGTCGGTCGCGCCGCTGCGCGGCGGATGGTTCATCGCCTGCCGCTGCCACGGGGTTATCGACACAGCGCAGCAGCGCCCGCCGTTCGATGCTCAGCCCCTTGTCGTTCAGTTCCAGCACATCGACCACCGGCAGGCTGTGGCCGGCGATGGTCAGTCGCAATTCTCGCTCGATGCTGAGCACGACATGCGAAGAACCCTTGGCCCCCTTGAGCACGCCCACATCCCAGCGCCGGGCCGTCGCATCGTTGCCGGAACGCCGAATGCCGAGCAGCTGCGCCAACACATCGGCCACCCGTTCCGGCGAACAAGTCCATTGCTCCAGCAGATCGCGGGCAATGGCGACGCGCGCCACGTCGTCGCGCTGGTCGCAGACAACGAAGGCGCGCAGGGTGCCGCCGGGCGTGGTGTCGGTCTCCACCGGCATGGCGCAGTCGTCCTCGCAGCCGGGGCAGACCACAACATTGGCGGGCGACCCCTTGACCAGCAGGCCCTCGGCCTTGATCTGCGCCAAGGCCGCCGCCGGCCATTCGGCCAGCTCGCGCTCGGAGAACAGCGCCACCTCGCCGGCCGCCGCTGTCAGGCGGTCGAGTACGGCAGGCAGCACATCGGCCTGGTTCATAAAGTCGGCGCTGGTGGGACGGCGGTATCGGTAGCTGCGGCGCTGTCGGCTGGTTCCTTCGGCTCGATGCCCGAGGCCGTGAGCATGGCGCGCAATTTCATGCCGACCTCGTCATGCTTGAGCGAGCAGGAATCCGGATAGCTCACATTGAAGTCCACTTTCTTGGCCGGCGCCTTGGGGTCGAGCTTCACCATCGCCGTGATGCCCACCTGGCTGATCTGGTATTCATGGCTTTGCAGCGAAGGCGAAAGCTTCTCCAGCAGCTTATAGATCGCGTCGGGGTCGTTCTTGGGGTTGGCTTCGAGCGTGAGCTTTCTGTTCTTGTTCAATGCCAGCCGCAGCTTGCTGACGCGCACCGACTCGATGCCGCTGGCGGCATCCCAGGTGAAATTGAAATCCTTGCGCCGCAGCGGAAAGAGGTTATAGACGCGGTTGTCGGTCAGCTCGTCCGGCAGCTTGTCGCATTTCAGGATCGTCTTGGCGAAGATCGCCTGCAAGGGTTTCACTGCGCTCTTGTCGCCGGTCAGATGCAGTTCGAGGCGGCCATCGTTGGCATCCCAGACGAAGACGATTTCGAAAGGCGGGTGGCGCGATTGCAGGCCCAGTTCGTCGCCTTTCCATTCGTGTTCGTTCTGCGCGTAGTCCTCGGGGAAGGCGAAGAAGTATTCCAGCTCGTTGCGGCGATAGGGTTCCACCCGGCAATGCTTCGCGCGCCCTTCGGTGGGCTGGTAATAGCCCTTGATCGCCGCCGAGAGCGCTTCAATGTCGGCCGGCTCGGTGGCAGCTTTCACTTTCGGCAGGTTCTTGCGCTTGCGCCAGTAGCTCAAGGTGTCGGCGTGGTAGAAGCGCGCCGCGCCCTTCCAGAGATTCGGATAATCGAGAAACGTCGTCATCGCCCGCTCGTGGTGGCCGGGCAGGCCCATCAGCAGTGCGACAAAGGCGGGGTGCTCGTCTGCCTCGTTCATGTGGAACGCCGCCTCGTCGATGATCGCCTTGACGCCTTTCTCATTGCTCATGTCGCTGATCGCGCGCAGCTCTGTTTCCAGCTTCGCCCGTTGCGCTTCCGGCAGCTTCATCCACGCCTCGAACAGCGGGTCGATCTTGGTTTCCTTGATTCCCTTGAAGTCGAAATCCTGCAAGACCTCGCGCGCCGTGAAGTAGCGGGCAAGCAGGGCGTTCGGCGTATTGCGAAGAAAGCCCTTGATCGAGTAATGGCTGGCCATGCGCATCCCCCTGGCGAATGTGGCGAAAACCCATATGGAATGATGGATTATGCCGGACGTTGCTATACACTTGCGGACTTGTAAAAAAACACTGAACGAACATTCCGCTTTTGGCTACTTCATGTTACGAGACGCTCATCAGGTGAGCCTGAGACCAGGCAACAATAAGCGCTTTGAGCCACGGGAGAGCTCGTCGTGAACGATATCGTCAAGAGCAAAATCCGCCAGCTGTACCAGTTCCTGAAGGAAGCCAATCAGCTGCGCTTTCGGCCGGTGCGCGCGCTATCGGAACAGCCGAAGGTGGTTCGACTGGCCGACATGCCGAATCACCCCTCGATGCAGTTGTTTCGTCCGGTGCGTACCGAAGACGCTCAGGAGGTGCCGGACACCCTGATCAGGGTACATCGCCCGCAGCTGACCAGGTGCCCGGCGCCACCGGCATCCCTGCAGGGATGGCTCCTGCCCAACTGGGATGATCTGACCAAGCAGGCGTTGTACACCGCCAGTCAGAACGCCACGGATGATGATGGCGAGACGATCACCATTCGCTTTGACGACGAACCCCAGCGCGTTGCTGATTTCAGGGCATGGTCGGAGCAGCGGAAGGCCTGGGTTGAGCCGGAAATGGTCGCGCGCAAGGCCATGTCCTTCTTCGAGATTTTCTACGACATTTACTCCGCCATAGAGAAAGATGGCGAGGAGCTGGAACTGCTGGTCGCCGACGGGCATTTCCTCTGGCAGGCTGTCTCCGGTATCGATGGCCCGGTCGCAATCAACCATCCGATCCTGCTGAAGCGGGTTGAGCTGCGCTTTGATGCCAACATCCCAGAATTCACGATTCATGAAACGGATCGGGAGTCTGAAATCTATGGCAGCTTGTTTCCTGATCTGACCGATGTGGCACCTGGGGCGATCCGCAATCGCAAGACGGAACTCGAAAACGCCGGATATCACCCGCTGGGCTGGGACGATACCGAAGCCTTTCTCAAGGCGTTCATCCAGACTGTCTCGCCGCTCAAGGGTGAATACCTCGACGAAATTCCGCGGGAGGGGCCGACCGCCACACCGCGCCTGTATCGAGACATGGTGCTGGTGCTGCGCAAGCGGATTGCCGGCATCGCCAACGCAGTCGACGCCATCATCGACGACATTGAGCATCAGACTGTCTTCCCGCCGTCGCTGGCCCAGATCACCGGTACAGTGACGGAATGGGAAAACTCCGGCCTGGGCGATTCCAGTAGTGGAAGCAGTGTTCTGGCCGGGGGGCCACCTGCCAACGGTTTCAACGACGATGACATCCTGCTGGCTAAGGAGGTAAATGACGAACAGCTCCAGATCATTCGGCGGCTGGAGAACAAAGGTTCGGTCATCGTGCAGGGGCCTCCTGGTACTGGCAAGACCCACACCATCGGCAACCTGATCGGTCATTTCTTGGCCCAGGGCAAGTCGATTCTCGTCACCGCCCAGACCGCCAAGGCGCTGCGCGTGGTGCGAGACAAGGTGCCGGAGGTTCTGCGCCCTCTCGCCGTGTCGGTGCTTGGCAGCGACCAGGATGCACGTCGGCAACTGGAGTCATCGATCAGTTCGATTACCGAGCGGTTGACCGGTGATACAGCCGAGAGCTTGTTGCAGAAGGCACAGCAGTTCGAGTCCGAGCGACGGAAGCTCCTGACGCAGACCAAACAACTCAGCCACAAGCTGCGCGAGGCTCTCGAAAACGAATATCGCGAGATCGCGGTCGGCGAGCGTTACTTCACGCCATCCGATGCGGCCCGTTTCGTCTTGGCTAATCGCGATGATCACAGCTGGATTCCTTCACCGGTCAAACTCGGTGCACTGGTCAGCCTCTCAGATCAGGAATCGGTGCTCCTGTATGCGCTGGGGACTTCGTACAGTGCAGAAGAGGAACAGGATGCAAGGCATCCATTGCCCGAACTGACGGTGCTGCCCTCCGAACGTCAGTTCCAGGTGATGGTTTCCGAATATCAACATCTCACCACCACGGACCTCACGCCAGGGGCTGACCGCTGGCAAGCCACGGAACAAGGCAGCGAACCTCTGGAAAAGCTCGCGAACGATCTTGCAGCGGAGTTTTCCGATGATCTGCGTCGCCAAGCTTGGCGACCTTATGCGATCGTTTCCGGCATTCACGGCGGTACCGAGCGTGAAGTCTGGGAACGTCTGATTGCCAACATCGAGGAAGCCGCCGAAGCGAATGCTCGGCATGCCCTGATTCTTCAGCATCGCCCCCGCCTGTCGGATGCCATGCCAGTCTATCGACAGCGGCAGGTCAGCGTGGAGATATGCGAGCACATCGATGCCGGCGGCAAGCTGGGATTTCTGCAACTGGCGACCCGCTCAGAGTGGCGCCAATTCATCAAGACGACTTCTGTCACCGCCGGCCAGCCCAATCATCGCGATCACTTCGAAGCCTTGGGGCATCTGGCCGAACTTGAGCATCTGCGCGCCAGTCTTGAACTTCCCTGGAATACGATGATCGGGGAGCGCATCCAGCAGCCGCTGAGTGCCTTGGGAACAGCGCCGGAACTGGCCTGTCGCGCGCTGATTCCGGAAATCCGGCGCTGCCTCGATTGGCATGCCTCGGTCTGGGTGTCGCTTGCCGAACGACTGAAGACCGAAGGACTCAAGCTCGAAGGCCTGATTGCCACCTTGCCGCGTGAAGCAAGCCAGATTTCGGAATACCTTGCCATCGAGCGACTTGCCTCGTCGATCTTGCCGACATTGCTAGAAAAGGAGGCTGGGCGTCGCAAGTTGCGCGAATGCGAGGCGAACTTCAGCCGATTGGCGAATTTGGCGACGCAGGTTGATCCGACCTCCCCGGACAGCGGCTGCATTGGCCGCATCATTGCTGCCGTTCGCTCACGCAACCCAGAGGTCTATGCGGGCGCACTTGAGTATGCGCGACGCCTCCATGCGGTCAAGCCAATGGTTGCGGAACGGGATGCACTGGCGGCCAAACTGGCGTTGGTCGCGCCAGGGTGGGCAGAACAGATTACTCACCGGGTGCCGCCTCACAATACTGGAAAGCTTCCCGGCGACGTCGGGATGGCCTGGACATGGCGCCAGTTGCACGACACCCTAGCCGATCGCGATAAGCTCGATGCCCACGAATTGCAGCGGCAGATTGACCGCACCCGTGAAACGTTGCGACAGGTCACCGAATGGCTGATCGATGCCAAGGCCTGGGGTAAGCAGCTTGAACGGTTGCAAGGCAACCACTCGATCCGGCAGGCGCTGGTGGGCTGGCTGGATACCACCAAGCGACTGATTTCGACCAAGCAACTCGACAAGCGTCACCTCCTGTTGTCCGAGGCCCGGCGGCTGATGAAGAAGTGTGCCGACGCGGTGCCGGTCTGGATCATGCCGATCTCGATCATGGCCGAGAGTTTCGATCCGGCGTCGACGCGCTTCGACATGGTGATCATCGACGAGGCCAGTCAGGCTGACTTGAATGCCCTGATTCCGCTCTACTTGGGCAAGCAGATCATCGTGGTCGGCGACCATGAGCAGGTCACGCCACTGGGGGTCGGCAAAGCGCAGACCATTCTGGAGAACCTGCGCAAGTCGATGCTGCAGGACATCCCGAACTCCCATCTCTTCGACAACCTGTCCTCGATCTACGACATCGGTCGGCAGTCCTTTGGCGATTCGATCCGTCTCGTCGAACACTTCCGCTGCGTTCCGGAAATTATTGCCTTCAGCAATCAGCTTTCCTACGAAGGCAAGATCAAGCCGCTGCGTGAGTCCAATTCGACCGACATCAAGCCAGCCTGCGTCGGGTGTCGGGTAGATGGCGTCCGGGAAGGCGATACGAACAAGAACGAAGCCCGTCGCATCATCGACACCATCAAGGCGATGATCCGGCATCCGCGGTATGCCAACAAATCGATTGGCATCATCTCCATGTTGGGCGAGCCACAGGCCTTGCTGATTCAGTCGATGTTGCACAAGGAAGTGCCTGGGGTCGAGATCGAGAAGCGGCGCATTCAGGCTGGCATCTCCGGCGAATTTCAGGGCGACGAGCGGGACATCATGTTTCTGTCCATGGTCGATAGCGCCGCCACCGAAGGCCCTTTGCGGACCACTGGCGAAGGGGCGTTCGAGCTGATCAAGAAACGCTACAACGTTGCGGCCAGTCGTGCGCGGGACCAGATGTGGGTGATGCACTCCTTCGATCCGGATATGCATCTGAAGACGGCCGATATTCGGTTGAAACTGCTACAGCATGTCCGTGATCCGCTGGCATCCCTACGGGCCTACAACCAGGAGGTCGGCAAGACCGAGTCACCGTTCGAGCGGGATGTGCTCAAGCGATTGACCGATGCCGGTTATCGGGTGAAGTCCCAGTGGCAGGTCGGCTATTTCCGCATCGATATGGTGGTTGAGGGTGCCGGCAAGCGACTGGCTGTTGAATGCGATGGCGACCGCTATCACCCGATGGAGAAGCTGGCCGAGGATATGGAGCGCCAGTCGATTCTCGAGCGCCTTGGCTGGCAGTTTGTCAGGATTCGCGGCAGCGCTTTTTTCCGCAATCCAGAGTTGGCAATGCGGCCGGTGTTTGATCGCCTCGGCGAACTTGGAATTCCGCCCGAAGCGGACAACGTGGAAGCGCCGGAATCGAACATGACCTTGATTCATGAGTTGGATGACCTGATCCGCAATGGTTTCGAGACCGAGAACGGCCTGTCTCTGGTGGCAGAGCCGGTGATTGAGGCCGAAGACGATGGCGATGTCGTGATACCGATGTCCATTGGCATGAACTTCGATCATGGCCAGGTGGAGGCATTGCTCGGCAGCCTCGGCGGAACGGTGCCACTGGATGTTTTCTTGCGCGACTTTGCCAAGTCCAAGGGTTTTCAGCGGCTGGGTAAAAATGTTCGTAAGGGCCTGGAAACCGAGCTCGATATGCTTTCTCGCAAAGGGAAGATTCTTATCAAGGGCGGCGTGATTCGGTTGTTGTAAGGGCGAGACGAATCTTCGAGAACTGATACGCAAGCGCTTGCCTTAATCGTGCTGACTGTCAAAGTCGGCGCTGGCGAGACGGTGGTAATAATGACAGCGGCCTGAGTTGCCAAGCAGATTGGAATAGACGTGCCACTTCTCCTCAAGTCATCCCTTACTGGGTTCCTGGAATTGCAGGATGATCATTACACTCGCCTGTGCGATCTGTGCTTTCGCCATCTTGCCGGTGCCTTCGAGCAGAATCGGGTGGTGTTGGCGAATAAGTCCTATGCGTGCATATCGAACGACGATGATCGATATGGCCGATCCGAGCATTTGAAGATCCTGAGCGGTTACCATTTTGCCCAGAGCGAGGAGTATTCGCAGGCAATCGGTGCTTCGATCTTTGCCCATGTTTGGCTGCTTTCAGCCGCGAACTACTATCGCCTATCTTGCAAGCACCGACATCCTGCCGACGCCCCATGGCTTGATATTGATCCGATTGCACGGACGCACCACCCGCAGTTGATTGCCGAGGATTTGAGGCTTCATCGAAGCCTTGTAGAACTGGCAGGACAATTGCACGAGGTCAGAAATACCTTGGTGCACCTTGTTGAGACAGACCCTAAAACTGCACCGGTCGGGAATTTCAACTTTGCTCATGCGTACAATTTGGTGAAGGGGTCGTGGATTATCTATATCGCCTTGCTGCGCCATTACCGGCTGAATGTCACGCCGGGTAGCTGGGGAGTTCAGACTCGGCGATATGGGTTGCCGCGCAGCCTGCCGAGCGAAAAGTCGGCGCTGGAGCAACGGCGGTAGCTTGGTGGGGAGCCCCGCGGGGCGGACGGGTGCGGGGTTGCCGAGGCGGAAACGAGCAACGCAGTGCGAGCCGCCGCAGGCAAACCCGCCGGGCGGGCGGGGGACCAACACCGCCTTGCGCACAGAGCGCTGAATAGACCCACGCGCAGCGCCGATCAGGCCGTTGTCCAGGCCGGCGGCGCAAGACATAACAGACCATTACCCGAACCCGCGAGGGCGCGCAACGGTCGGCCACCAAGCGCAGCTTGAGCGGAGCGACTGGCCGACTTTGGGTAATGCGCTGTTATGTTGAATCGCTTGCGATTTACCCCGGCCTGGCAGGGTGCAGTCGAGCGCCGCGAGCAAGCTGGGTTTGAGGTAGCCGACGTAGCCGTGAGCGAAGCTGACGGCGCAGGCGGCGGGCAGTCCGCGCGAACGATCGCCAAGGGCAAAAGTCGGCGCTGGCGGGACGGCGGTAAAGGAACGCGCGAAGCCGTGGCGCGGCTTCATCGCGCGACGGCGGGGTTCAGGATGCGATGCGGTAGCGACGGCGCGGGGCTTGCGGGGGGGTGTTGCAAGCGCCGTGACGGAGCGGGTAGAAATCAGGTGGCGAACTGGAACAGCAGTTCCGATTTCCCGTTCTGCAAGCCGTCGCTGACATACACGCCGCCCTGCGGCAGGCCGGCCGCATCCTTGTAACGGTATTGCAGCGCCTTGATGCGGCTGGCGTAGCGGCGCTTGATGAACTTGTCGCGCCCTCGGACGTGCTTGCTGGTGATCTGCCCGTCGCAGTAGGTGGCCGTGGCCATCGGGAACAGCAGCGTCGAGCAGAGCATGTCGGCGATTTGCAGCGGGACGTGGTTGTTGCTGTGGCCGAAGGTAGGCAGGTCGAGCAGGCGGCTCATCGGGTCGCCCTTGGCGCGGTATTTCTGCGTGAAGATCGAATGCGAGACTTGGGTGTTGAGCGCGGGCGTGCGCGAGTCGGCGACCATGAAGCCGGTATCGTCGCGCCAGTCGAGGAAGGCCGAGAAGTTGCGGCAGGCCGCCTGGATGGACGTGGTGTAGATGGCGCGGCTGTCGATAGGCTTGCCGATGCCCTTGACCCAAACGGACGCGAACAGACGGGCTTCGTTTGTGCGCAGCAGGTCGAGCGTGCCGTCGATGAATTTCAGCGTGGCGTCGGCGTGTGCGCCTTGTTTGCGGATGGTGGAGCGCAGATCGGAACCCTTGATTTCGATGAGCACATCGTCGAGCTGGTGGTTGCCGTTGCCGAACTTCTTGGGGAAATACTGGCGCTTGAGATTCAGGAAATCGAGCGTCAGGCTGCGCACCTTGGCAGCATCGACGATCAGGCCGACGATGACCAGCACCGGCTGGATGTCGGTTTGCGCGCCGGGCAACGGGGTGGTGCAGCCGGCTTCGTCGATATAGCAAAGGTAGGTCACTGCATTACCAGAAATGACAACGGCCACTCAATGGTGGCCGCTGGGCTGCCTTTCGGCAGGTTGTGTCGCCGAGGTTTCCCCCGTTCGACAAGCCGACTTGCGTCGGAATGGTTTGGATATTAGCAAACGGCATGGGACGCCGTCAAACTTTCTTTGACGCGGCCTTGCGGGCACGGCCAATGCTGGTCACGCTGGCTTCGGCCTGCGGCCTGGCGCAGTAGTCGGCCCAGGCTTTCATCAACTGCACGCGCTTGTCGAGTAGATCGCCGCGCCGATAGGCGGCTTCCACCTTGTCCGGCAGGCTGTGCGCCAGCGCGTGCTCGCAGACTTCGCGCGGGAAATTGGTCGATTCCGCGCACCAGTCGCGGAAGGTGGAGCGGAAGCCGTGGACGGTAATGTCGGTGCGCTTCATCCGGCGCAGCACGGCGGTAAGACTCATGTCCGAGAGTGCGGCATTTTCTTTCGCGCCGGGGAAGACCAATTCACCCTCGCGAGGCAGTTCCTTGAGCAGGGCAATAGCAGATGCTGTGAGCGGAACGCGGTGTTCCTTGCCCATCTTGATGCGCTCGGCCGGCACAACCCACAGGCCGGCATCGAGGTCGATTTCTGCCCAGGTTGCGCCGCGTACTTCGCCGGATCGGGCGGCTGTGAGGATCGTAAATTCGAGGGCACGTGCTGCCGTGCCGATCTGCTTGCGTAACTCGCCCATGAAACCGCCGATCTCGCGCCACAGTAACGCCGGGTGGTGTGCGACCTTGGCAATCTTGTTGGGATTGGCCAGCAGGTTTTCCAGATGACCGCGCCAGCGCGCTGGATTCTCGCCCTGGCGGTATTTGCTGACGGTGGCCCAGTCGAGAATCTTCTCGATGCGCCCGCGCAGGCGGGTAGCGGTTTCGGTCTTGGTCTCCCAGATTGGCCCCAGCACCTTGACGACCAGCGCGGTATCGACCTCGGCCACCGGCAGCGCGCCGATGATCGGGCTGGCGTAGGCTTCGAGCGTGTTTTCCCATTGGCCGATGTGCTTCTCGTTTTTCCAGCCCGAACGGTGGGCGCTGATGTAGGCGGTAGCGCACTGGTCGAAGGTCATCGCCTTGGCTCGCTCCAGCGCTTCGGCCTGCTTGATCGAGCGCCGCGCGTCGAGGGGGTCTTTGCCCTCAAGCAACAACTGCCGGCATTCCTTCGCCTTCGCCCGCGCCTCGGTCAGATTGACGGTATGCACCGCGCCCAATCCCATCTCGCGCTGCTTGCCGGCCAGGGTGAAGCGGAATATCCAACTCTTCGAGCCGGACGGCGACACCTGCAACCACAACCCCGCGCCGTCGCCGTAATAGCCCGGCTTGGTCAGCTTGCCGACCGCCAGCGGGGTGAGCTTTTCGACGAGGCGAGCCATTTATCTACCCACATTCCTACCCACGCGAGATAGGTGGATTCTAACGGTTTTCGCTGGATTGTGTTAGACTACATCCGGCTCGAAAGTCGTTTTTAAACAATGCGTAGTGGATTCTCGTGGATGTTGTCGTATCGTCCGCCTGCGGACGTCCACTCCGCCAAGTATCAAACAAAAACGCGCCCTACGGCGCGTTTTTGTTTTCTGCCTACGGCGCGGCAAACTGCGGCTTTCGGCGACTATCTGCCCCTGCCCAGCCGCAACAAGGACGAGGAACACTATGCCGGTTTTCTCCGGGAATCGTTTGCCACGACGCACCCGTCGCCGCATGGGTTTGAATAGAGGTAAACTGCGCGGCCCCATTCTGATTGCTCCGAGCCCTCGGTGCGTTTTTTGAATGGTTTGTCTCCTCCTAAGCCCGTTGATTTCCCCGCCACCTTTTTCTCTATATATCCACCTGCCGTGGTGTGTACGCAAGTGTCCGTATTGCGACTTCAATTCGCATGCGGCTGATGTGATTCCCGAAGCGGCTTATCTGGATGCGCTGGAGCGCGATCTGGTTGCGGCGTTGCCGCAGGTGTGGGGGCGGGAGGTGGTCAGCATTTTTATGGGGGGCGGCACGCCGAGTCTGTTTTCGGCGGAGGCCATCGATCGGTTGTTGACACGGGTGCGCACGCTGTTGCGGGTGCACCCGGCCGCCGAGATTACGCTGGAGGCTAACCCCGGCACCTTCGAGGTTGACAGGTTCACCGGCTATCGTGCTGCCGGCGTGAGTCGCCTGTCGCTGGGCGTGCAGAGCTTTGACGATGCGGTACTCGGCCGGATTGGCCGCATCCACGATGGCGCGCAGGCGCGTGCAGCAGCCGAGGCAGCGCGGGAGATTTTCGATAATCTCAATCTGGATTTGATCTATGCCTTGCCAGGGCAATCCGGGGCGGATTTGCAGCGCGATCTGGACATTGCCATAGGCATCCAACCGGATCACTTGTCTTGTTATCACCTGACCCTGGAGCCGAATACGGCGTTTGGCCATACGCCGCCGGCAGCTTTGCCCGATGACGATCAGGCTGCCGGGATGCAGGATTTGATTGAGAATACGCTGGCTATCGCGGGTTTTGTGCATTACGAAACATCGGCTTATGCGCGCCCACAGCAGCAGGCGCGGCACAATCTCAATTACTGGCAGTTTGGCGACTACCTGGGGATTGGTGCCGGGGCGCATTCCAAGCTGTCGTTGCCCGAGGGCATCGTGCGGCAGGCACGGGCAAAGCGCCCCGAGGTTTATATGCAGCACGCAGGTACGATGCAGGCCTATGTCGAAACGCCGGTTGCGCTTTGCGACCTGCCGTTTGAATTCATGATGAACGCGCTGCGTTTGACGCAAGGCGTGGAGGTTGGGCTGTTTACCGAGCGTACGGGGTTGCCGTTGCTCAATTGTGCGCCGCAACTGGCCCGCGCACGGGCGCGGGGGCTGTTGCACAACGATCGGTTGCAACCTACGCCATTGGGGCAACGGTTTTTGAATGATCTGTTAACCTTGTTCCTGCCAGATTGAGGGTAAGGCTATGAGTCATTGTTGCGACGATCACGCGCCGGGAGGTTCCGGCCATTTGGGGATTGCCCGTTGCGGCGAATTTGACGCGGCGGCTTTCGAGCAGGCGATCCGCGATCTTTTGAAGGCCAGCGGCATCGCGCCGGACAACGCGCACACCAGCCGCACGCCCGAGCGGGTGCGCGAGTTGTGGCAGCGGCGCTTGCTGGGCGGCTATGCGATCGACCCTGGCGAGGCGCTGGGGGAAGGCTTTGCGGATGACCGTTCTGATCTTGTTGTCGTGCGTGGCATTGCCGTGCATGGGGTGTGTCCGCATCATCTGGTGCCGTTTCGCGGGGTGGCGCATGTGGCCTACCTGCCCGGCGGCAGGTTGCACGGCTTTGGTCGCATCGCCCGCATGGTGGATGCCATCGGCCATCGCTTTACTTATCAAGAGTGGATGACCCACGACATTGCCAATGCGCTGATCACTCACGGCAAGGCGCGCGCCGCCGCTTGCATCATCGAGGCCGAGCAGCTTTGCCTGCTGTTGGGTGAAGACCGGCGCGGCGATGAGCGGGTGGTGACGCAGGCCTTTGCTGGCGAAATGCGCGACAACGCACAATTGCGCAACGAATTCCTGCACGCGCTGGGCTGATCTGCGGGGCATACGCGCCTATAATCGCGGCCTTCGTTTTTCTGAAATCTTGTTATGCCTGTCATTCGCCTGCCCGACGGTTCTGAACGCGTCTTTGAAAATCCGGTCACGGTTTACGAGGTGGCCGCCAATATTGGTGCCGGCCTTGCGCGGGCGGCGCTGGCGGGCAAGGTTGATGGGCAGTGGGTGGATACCGCCTATCGCATCGAGCGCGATGTTCAGCTTGCGATCGTGACGGACAAAGACGCTGATGGCCTGGATCTGATCCGCCATTCCACCGCACACCTGTTGGCCTATGCGGTGAAAGATCTGTTTCCCGAGGCGCAGGTCACCATCGGCCCGGCGGTGGAAAACGGCTTTTATTACGACTTTTCGTACACCCGCCCGTTTACGCCCGAAGACCTGGCGGCGATGGAAAAGCGCATGGCAGAACTGGCCAAGCGCGATATTCCCATCACCCGCGAGGAATGGACGCGCGACGATGCGGTGAGGTTTTTTGAATCTATCGGCGAAAAATACAAGGCCGAGATCATCCGTGATATCCCGGCGGATCAGACCTTGTCGCTGTACCGCGAGGGCGATTTTGTCGATTTGTGTCGAGGCCCGCATGTGCCGTCCACCGGCAAGCTTAAGCATTTCAAGCTGATGAAACTGGCGGGCGCGTATTGGCGTGGCGACTCGAAAAACGAGATGTTGCAACGGGTGTACGGCACGGCGTGGGCCACCAAAGAGGATCTGGCCGACTACCTGCATCGCCTGGAAGAGGCCGAGAAACGCGATCACCGCCGCCTGGGTAAGCAACTGGAGTTGTTCCATCTGCAAGAGGAGGCGCCGGGCATGGTGTTCTGGCACCCCAAGGGCTGGGTGATCTGGCAGGCGGTTGAGCAATACATGCGGCGCAAGTTTGTCGAGCATGGCTATCAAGAGGTTAAAACCCCGACGGTGATGGATCGCACCCTGTGGGAGAAATCCGGCCATTGGGATAACTACCGCGACAACATGTTTACCACGGCATCGGAAAACCGCGACTACGCGGTCAAGCCGATGAACTGCCCTGGCCATGTACAAATCTTCAATCACGGCCTGCATTCTTATCGCGACCTGCCGTTGCGGATTGCCGAGTTTGGCTCTTGCCACCGCAACGAGCCATCGGGTTCGTTGCATGGTCTGATGCGCGTGCGTGGCTTTGTGCAGGACGACGCGCATATTTTTTGCACCGAAGAGCAGATTCAGTCCGAGGTGTCGGATTTCATCCAGATGCTGCAAGGCGTGTACACCGACTTTGGATTTAGCGATGTGCTGGTGAAGCTATCCACTCGGCCAGAAAAACGGGTGGGATCGGACGAAACCTGGGACAAGGCCGAGGCGGGTCTGGCAGCGGCGCTGCAACAAAATGGCCTGGCCTTCGACTTGCAGCCGGGCGAGGGCGCCTTTTATGGCCCCAAGATCGAGTTCACGCTGAAAGACAGCTTGGGGCGTCTTTGGCAGGTAGGCACCATTCAGCTTGACTTCAACCTGCCGGTGCGCCTGGGTGCGGAATATGTCGCTGAAGACAACACCCGCAAACCGCCGGTGATGTTGCACCGCGCTATTCTGGGATCGATGGAACGCTTCATCGGCATCCTCATCGAGCATCACGCGGGCAGCCTGCCGTTGTGGCTGGCGCCGGTGCAGGTGGCGGTGATGAGCATCACCGATGCGCAGGCTGATTACGCGGCACAAGTGCGCGATGCGCTTAAAAAACAAGGCTTCCGTGTTGAATTGGACTTGAGAAACGAGAAGATTGGCTATAAAATCCGCGCCCACTCGATGCAGCGGGTGCCCTTCCATGTTGTGCTGGGGGACAAGGAAGTTGCAGCGGGGCAGGTTGCCGTAAGGCGGCGCGGCGGTGAGGATTTGGGCGCGATGACCGTTGAGTCCTTTATCGAACTGCTGCAAACAGAATGAGGCGGCGCTGCCTGAGAGGCGGCGCCGCGGTTTTTTTAAGTGTTTTAAGGGGATCGAGCATCGCTCTGGAAAAGGAACTGCGGATTAACGGCGAAATCAATGCGCCCGAAGTCCGGCTCGTCGCAGAAGACGGCGAGCAACTGGGGGTCGTGACGATCCGCGAGGCCTTGGCAAAGGCCGATGATGCGGAAAGGGATCTGGTTGAAATTGCACCGCTGGCCAACCCGCCCGTCTGCAAGATCATGAACTATGGCAAGTACAAGTACCATGAGCAAAAAAAGCAGCACGAGGCCCGGCTCAAGCAAAAACAGATTCAGATCAAAGAGATCAAGCTGCGACCGGGTACCGACGAAAACGATTACCAGGTCAAGATGCGCAGCATGATCCGTTTTCTGGAAGAGGGCGATAAGGTCAAGGTGACATTGCGTTTTCGGGGCCGGGAAATGGCCCACCAGGAAATTGGCATGGCGCAGCTGAAGCGCATCGAAGCCGATCTGGTGGATGCGGCACAGGTGGAGCAGTTCCCCAAACTGGAGGGTCGGCAGATGGTGATGGTGCTGGTTCCCAAAAAGAAGAAGTGATGCATTGTTGAATTAGGGGTGGCACGCCCCCTTGAACCTGTTTGGGTTTAAGCGTGTCAAACAAGTGTCGACGGGTCTTACAAGGTTTCCAAGCGGAAAACACCCGGCGACATATCAAAAAAGGAGTCGGCTATGCCGAAGATGAAGACCAAGAGTGGCGCTGCAAAGCGCTTTCGTGTGCGTGGGAGTGGCAGCATCAAGCGCGGCCAGGCTTTCAAGCGTCATATCCTGACCAAGAAAACCACCAAGTCCAAGCGCCAGTTGCGCGGCATGACCGCCGTGGCTGCCGGTGATCAGGGTTCCATTCGGGCCATGATGCCCTACGCATAAGGAGGATCTAAGATGCCCAGAGTTAAACGCGGTGTAACCGCACACGCATCCCACAAGAAGGTTATTGACGCTGCCAAGGGCTTCCGTGGCCGTCGCAATAATGTATTCCGTGTCGCCAACGAAGCGGTAATGAAGGCAGGCCAGTACGCCTACCGTGACCGCCGTCAGAAAAAGCGCGTGTTCCGTCAGTTGTGGATCGCCCGTATCAATGCCGCTTCCCGTGGCATGGGCCTGACCTACAGCCAGTTCATGCACGGCGTGAAGTTGTGCGAGATCGACCTGGATCGCAAGGTATTGTCCGATATGGCCATCTTTGATGATGCTGCCTTTGCGCAGGTGGTTGAGCAGGTCAAGGCGCGCCTCGCTGCTGCTTAACAAATCGCATCAATAAAGCGTAGCTTTTGCGAAGCTGAAAGCATAGGAGGGCGCAAGCCCTCCTATGCGTTTGTGGATATGGATATGTCGGAGTGGATGTTGGACACGGATGCCATGCAAGTCTTGGTCGATGCAGAGGCTGCGTTTGCCGCCGCTGATACGCTGCCGCTGTTGGATCAGGCCAAGGCCCGTTTTCTGGGAAAACAGGGCTGGGTGACCGAGCAGATGAAACAGATGGGGCGTCTGGCGCCAGAAGAAAAGCGCAGTTTTGGTGCCCGCATCAACCAGATCCGAGACCGCATCGAGTCGTTGCTCGGTGAGCGTCGCAGCGCCATTCAGGCGGCCGAACTGGCGCAAAAACTGGCAGCGGATGCGCTGGACATCACGCTGCCCGGTCGTGGCGAAGGGGCGGGTGGTTTGCATCCGGTCAGTCGCACCCTGGCGCGCATCGAGTCGTTGTTTGCGAGCCTGGGCTTTAGCGTGGCCGACGGTCCTGAAATCGAAACCGATTTCCACAACTTCACCGCGCTGAACATTCCCGAAAGCCATCCGGCGCGGGCGATGCACGACACCTTTTATCTGGATACGGGACCCAATCCCGACCGTTTGTTGCGCACACACACTTCGCCGGTGCAGGTGCGTTTTATGCAGCAAAACCCGCCGCCGCTGCGCATCATCGCGCCGGGTCGGGTGTATCGCTGCGATTCGGATGTGACGCACACGCCGATGTTTCATCAGGTTGAAGGGCTGTGGGTCGATGAGACGGTCAGTTTTGCCGACCTCAAAGGGTTGCTGGCCGATTTCATGGCGCGCTTTTTTGAACGCGACAACCTGCCGGTGCGTTTCCGTCCGTCGTTTTTTCCGTTTACCGAGCCGTCTGCCGAGATGGATATCGGCTGCGTGATCTGTGGCGGTTCTGGCTGCCGCGTGTGTTCGCACACCGGCTGGCTAGAGGTTTTAGGCTGCGGCATGGTGCATCCCAATGTGTTTGCTCATGTCGGCATCGATAGCGAACGCTGGCAAGGACTGGCCTTTGGGCTGGGCGTCGAGCGACTGACGATGCTGCGCTATGGCGTCGATGATTTGCGTCTTTTCTTCGAGAACGACATGCGCTTCTTGAAGCAGTTTTCCTGAGGAGACGGCCATGCAATTTTCCGAATCCTGGCTGCGTGCCTTGGTAAATCCGTCGGCCACAAGTGCCGAGTTGTCGCATCAACTCACCATGGCAGGGCTGGAGGTCGAGGCCTTGCAGCCGGTTGCGCCGGCATTTACGCGCGTGGTGGTGGCGCATATTTTGTCTGCCGAAAGACATCCGGATGCAGACCGCTTGCAGGTGTGTACGGTCGATGTGGGTGACCCCGAGCCTTTGCAAATCGTGTGTGGTGCGCCCAATGCGCGTGCGGGGCTGAAGTCGGCCTGTGCGCTGGTGGGCGCTGAATTGCCCAATGATTTCAAGATAAAACGCGCCAAGGTGCGCGGCGTCGAGTCGTTGGGCATGATGTGCTCGGCCAGGGAACTCGGCATGGAAGCCGAGGCCGATGGCATTTTGGAGTTCCCTGCCGATGCGCCGGTGGGGCAGTCGGTACGCGAATATCTGGATCTCGACGATCAACTGTTTACCCTCAAGCTCACACCCAATCGCGGTGATTGCCTGTCCATCGCTGGCGTGGCGCGCGAGGTGGCGGCGTTGACGGGGACCGAATTGACGCTGCCGGCGCCGACTGAGGTGGCGGTCGCGAGTGCTGAAACCGTTGCCGTGACGATTGCTGATTCCGCCGCTTGCCCTGTTTATTGCGCGCGTGTGGTCGCAGGGATCAACCCGGCAAGCAGCACGCCTGCCTATATGCGCCGTCGCCTGTTGCGCAGCGGTGTGCGGCCGATTCATCCGGTGGTCGATGTCACCAATTTCGTGTTGCTGGAACTGGGGCAGCCGATGCACGCCTTCGACCGCAGCAAGCTCAACGGCAGCATTAGTGTGCGTCAGGCAGAGGCGGGCGAGCGTATCGCCTTGCTGAATGACACCACGGCCGATTTGCTGCCGGGCACGCTGCTGATTGCCGATGCCCAGGGTCCGGTTGCCATGGCCGGCATCATGGGCGGCGCAGATTCGGCGGTCGACGCCCAAACCACGACGGTGGTGCTGGAAGCCGCGCATTTCAGTGTCGATACCATGGCGGGGCAGGCGCGCCGTTACGGTTTGTCGACCGATTCTTCGCATCGTTTTGAACGCGGCGTTGATCCTTCTTTGCCGGTGCTCGCGATGGCGCGCGCCACCGCGTTGTTATTGGAAATATGCGGCGGTCAGGCGGGCCCGGTGGTGCAGGTAGGGGAGGGCGTGCGTGCGCACCCGCCCATCCGTTTCCGCCCGGAGCGCGCCCGCCGTCTGTTGGGTATGGCCATTGCTGATGCCGAGATGCGGCAAACCCTGACACGCCTGGCGATGCCGGTGGAAGAGGGCGCTGAGGCTTGGGCGGTCACCCCGCCTTCGTGGCGTTTTGATCTGGCTATCGAGCAGGATCTGGTCGAAGAGGTTGCGCGCGTCGCGGGTTACGACCGCCTGGAAAGCCGCGTGCCCTTGGCCGGTATGCGCATGTTGCCGGCTTCGGAAACCGTGCTGCGTTCTGCCGCGCTCAAATCTGGCCTGGTTGCGCGCGGCTGGCAGGAGGTGGTGAGCTATAGCTTTATCGCCGAGGCCGAGGCCGAGCCCTTCCTCGAAGGCCGTGCACCGATTCGCCTGAAAAATCCCATCGCAAGCCAGATGGCGGTGATGCGACCCAGCCTGATGCCGGGGCTGCTGCAAACACTGAGTCACAACCTCAATCGTGGTTTAACGCGCTTGCGCATCTTCGAGATCGGACGCAGTTTCCAGGGCGTCGAAGCGGATGCCCAGCCACCGGTGATTGCGGCGCTGATCTATGGCGATGCCTTGCCCGAGCAATGGGGGGCAGCCGCTCGCAATGTCGATTTCTTTGATCTCAAGGCAGAACTTGTTGCTATCGCCGCTGCACCGCTGGACTATCGGGCAGCCGATTTGCATCCGGCGCTGCATCCGACGCAAGCCGCTAGCCTGTGGCTGAACGATCGCCGCGTGGGCCACATCGGCGCATTGCATCCACGGCTGGTGCAGGCCATGGGCTTGCCCCGCCCGCCCGTCCTGTTCGAACTGGAATTGGCGGCGCTGGCGGCAACCGGTCTGCCGCGCTTCCAGTCGCTGCAGCGCCTGCAATCGGTACGCCGTGATCTGGCCGTCGTGGTGGATGAGACAGTCACTTCGGCGCAAATGTTGAACGCCGTATGGCAAAATCCGCCCGCCAGCCTGGAGTCGATCGAGCTTTTTGATGTGTATCGCGGCACGGGGCTTGATGCTGGCAAAAAAAGTCTTGCGTTCAAGATGTTATTGAAACATACTGATGCAAATCTTACAGATGTAGAGATTGATGCTGCCATGCAGCAGGTGTTACAGCAATTGCAGCTAAAATGTGCCGCAACACTCAGAAGTTAATGAATTATTGAGCCAATCAAGATGAACGAGACGACGACTTTAACCAAGGCCGAACTGGCCAATCATTTGTTCGAGCTGCTGGGCCTCAACAAGCGCGAAGCCAAGGACATGGTCGAATCCTTTTTTGAAGAGGTGCGCTGCGCCCTGGAAAACGGCGATAGCGTCAAACTTTCCGGCTTTGGCAATTTCCAGTTGCGCAACAAACCGCAACGCCCGGGCCGCAATCCCAAGACGGGTGTAGAAATGCCCATCACCGCACGCCGCGTGGTCACCTTCCATGTCAGCCAGAAGGTCAAGGCGCAAATCGAAGCGATCAGGTTTTGATCGCTTTCTGAGCACAGTCGTTTAGATGACAGAACATCTACCCACCAGCCAGTTGCCGCTGATTCCTGCCAAACACTACTTCACCATTGGCGAGGTCAGCGAATTGTGTGGGGTCAAGCCGCATGTGCTGCGTTATTGGGAGCAGGAGTTCACTCAGCTTAAGCCGATGAAACGGCGCGGGAATCGTCGTTATTACCGGCATCACGAAGTCATGTTGGTGCGCCACATCCGCGCTCTGCTGTACGAGCAGGGCTACACTATCAGCGGTGCACGCAACAAGCTGGTCAGCGAGGGCGATGAACCGGAGAGGCTGGTCGCAGCAGAGATGCTTCAGCCAGAAGCACCGCAGTCGATGGCAATACCACAGTCATGCGGTGCCAACATCCTGCAATCGTTGCACGAAATACTTGCTATTTTGCGTAGCTGACAGATTGAATTGATTGCGGGCTTGAGTATAATGCGCAGCTCTTTCGGGGCGTAGCGCAGTCTGGTAGCGCACCTGCATGGGGTGCAGGGGGTCGCGAGTTCGAATCCCGCCGCTCCGACCATATACACGCGGCCTGTGGTTAAACCCACAGGCCGTTGTCATTTTTCCGCAGCCCATTGCCGTGCGCGCAGTTGGCCACAGGCGCCATCGATGTCTTGACCGGCAGATTGGCGCAGGGTGCTGTGGATGCCGTGTTGTCGCAGGTGGTTGGCCATTTGGGTGGCGCGTTCTGGGGCTGGGCGTTGGTAGTTCAGCCCTTCGACGCGGTTGAAGGGGATGAAGTTCATCATCGCATACTTGCCGGACAAGAGATGGACGATGCCATCCAGCTCTGCATCGCTGTCGTTGACCCCGGCGATCAGGGTCCATTGGTATTGGATTGGATAACCCGTCAGGCGGGCGTAGTGTTCGCCCGCCTCGACCAATTCTTCGGGCGTCATGCGCGGTGCCTTGGGCAGTAACTCGGTGCGCAGTTCGGCGTTTGTAGTGTGCAGCGATAGCGCCAGGGCGGGCTTGACCGTTTCTTTGGGGAGTCGTTCGAATACGCGCGGATCACCCACCGTCGAAAACACCAGATTTTTGTGGCCGACGCCGCCGTGGGTGCCAAGCCAAGTGATGGCCTCCAGCACGGCGTCGATGTTGTGTGCAGGCTCGCCCATGCCCATGAATACCACCTTGCGTACCGTGCGCTGCCGGCGGGCGAGGGCCACCTGAGCAGCGATTTCGCCGCTAGAGAGCTGACGCAACAGACCGGCGCGACCGGTCATGCAAAACCGGCAACCGACCGCGCAGCCGACCTGGGTGGAAACGCAAAGTCCGTCGCGCGGCAGGAGCACGCTTTCCACGGTCTGACCGTCGGCCAGTTTGAGCAGCAGTCGGGTGGAGTCGTCTGCGCCTTGTGTTTCGGTGTGTATCCGGGCCAGAGCGTCGAGATCTTGCCACAGCGCGGGCAAGGCCTCGCGTAGCCTCAGCGGCAGATAACTTGCGGCGGGGCTGTGGCGTTTATCGAGCGACCCGGCCCCCAGCCACGCACGCCACACGCGGGCGGCGTGCCCCGGTTTGGCGCCGAGGGTTTCCAGCCGTTGCTGAATCTCATGGAGATGCAAGATCGTGGCCGGCGGGATTAGACCTTGCGGCCATTGCTGCCGCGCGGAGCACGGCAGGCGGCGGTGCGCTCGGGATTGAGCTTGCGACTGACGCGGCCATCGATGACGGGGAGGATGGCATCGAGTTCGGTTTTGCCGGGGGCAGCGGTAATGAGCTTGAGGCCGCGTCCCTTGGCCATCGGGCGGATCTCGGCCAGCGGAAACACCAGCGCACGGCCATCTTTGCACAGGCAGGCAATCTCGCCGTCCTTTGCGGGGAGATCGGTAAATAGCAGCGGGCGCTCTTTGTCTTGCAGGCTGAGGAAGGCCTTGCCAGCCTTGCCGCGCGAAATGAGGTCGCGGCCGGTGCAGCGGAAACCATAACCGCCACTGCTGGCGGCGATGAGCGGGGTGTCGCCATTGACCGCCAGCGCCAGCATGATGCGGGCGCCGGCAAAAAGCTCGATCAGGCTGCTAGCCGGGATGCCGTCACCTTTGCCTCCAGGAATGTCGGCGGCAGGAATGGAATAGGCGCGGCCTTGGGTATCGATCAGCGCCAGGTAATCGACGCTGCGGCAGGGCAACACGGCCAGCAGGGCGTCGCCCGAACGGAAGGCGAGCTGCGCCATATCGACGCCATGGCCGTGACGCGAGCGTAGCCAGCCATGACGGCTGACGATGAGCGTAACCGGTTCATCGACCAGCGATTTGGCCTGCGAGGCGGTGACCTTGTCGGCAGTTTCGATCAGGGTGCGGCGCGCATCGCCGAAGGTGGCGGCGTCGGCCTCGATCTCGTTGGCAACGGCTTTGCGCAGCGCGGTTTCGGAATCCAGCAGTTTTTGCAGGCCAGCCTCGGTTTTGCGCAGTTTTTTGAGCTCTTCGCTGATCTTGATGGCCTCTAGTCTTGCCAGTTGGCGCAGGCGGATCTCCAGCACATCGTCGGCCTGCACCGCTGTCAGACCAAAGGCCTGCATCAGATCAGCCTTGGGGTCGTCGGCCTTGCGGATGATGCGGATGGCGCGGTCGATGTCGAGCAGTATCTTTTCGCGGCCTTCGAGAATGTGGATGCGGCGTTGCGCGGCCTCTAGCCGATGTTGCGAGCGGCGTCGCACGGTGCCAACGCGGAACCCGCACCACTCGCGCAGGATGGCGACCAGCCCGCTGGTTTTGGGCTTGCGATCCAGGCCCAGCAGGGTGAGGTTGACCGGGACATTGATCTCCAGGCTGGTGTGAGCCAGCAGCAGACGCATCAGGTCTTCCGGCTCATCACGCGAGGAGCGCGGCTCGATGACCAGGCGCAGCTTGTGATTTTTGTCCGATTCATCGCGCACGCCGCCGGCGTCGATGGCCGCCAGGAATGCGGCCTTGAGGTTGGCATCCGCCGGCGAGATGACCTTTTTGCCACCTTTTTCCTTGCCTTGCGGGTTGGAGCGGGCGTCGATTTCGGCCATGACCTTGGCCACCGACACGCCGGGCGGCAGGGCGTAAATGAGGATGCGCCACTGACCGCGCGCCAGCGGTTCAACCGTCCAGCGTGCCCGCACTCGCAGACTGCCGCGTCCGCCTTGCTGGGTGACGCGAATCTCGTCGGGGGTCGAGATGATCTGACCGCCACCGGGAAAGTCCGGGCCGGGGATGTAGTCCAGCACGGCGGCATCGTCGAGTTTGGGCGTGCGTACCAGCGCGACGCAGGCCGCGGCAACCTCGTGCAGGTTGTGCGGCGGGATCTCGGTCGCCATACCCACGGCGATGCCGGCGGCGCCGTTGAGCGCGATGAACGGCAGGCGCGCCGGCAGCCAGGCCGGTTCGCGCTCGGCGCCATCGTAGTTGGGGACGAAATCGACCGTGCCTTCGTCGATTTCAGACAGCAGCAGCTCGGCAATGTCGGTCAGCCGTGCCTCGGTGTAACGCATGGCAGCGGCGTTATCGCCGTCGAGCGAACCAAAGTTGCCCTGACCATCGACGATGGGGTAACGCAGCGACCAATCTTGCGCCATGCGCACCATGGCCTCGTACACCGCCGAATCGCCGTGCGGGTGATAACGGCCGATGACATCGCCCACCACGCGCGCCGATTTGACCGGCTTGGGCGAGCGATACAGGCCCATGCGGTGCATGGCGTAGAGGATGCGCCGCTGCACCGGCTTTTGGCCGTCGGACACCGCCGGGATGGCGCGACCGGTGACCACGCTGATGGCGTATTCCAGATAGCGGCGCGCGGCGTAATCGGGCAGTGACGGATCCGCGTGTCCGCTTTCCGGTGGTTGTTGCGGCGGCAACGGCGGCTCGGCGTCGATCGGGGCTGCGGCTGGCAGCGTTTGGGGTATTTCTTCGGGCAGCGAGGGCAGATTGGCGAACAGGTCCGGGGTCAGGTCATCCGGTTTCACAGGTCGGCCTCCACTTGATCGCCTTCACGCTCCATCCAGGCGCGCCGGTCGGCGGGACAGGATTTACTCATCAACAGATCGAAGGTGCTGTGCATGGCGCGAATCTCGTCGCTGCTGGCCGCAAACTGTACCAGCCGCCGGGTGTCCGGGCAGAGCGTGGTTTCCCACAACTGTTCGGGGTTCATCTCGCCCAGGCCTTTGAAACGCGACACGCTGATCCTGGCCTCGCTGTAGCCCTCGTCGATCAGCCGGGTGATGGCCTGGGCGCGTTCGTTGTCATCCAGACAATAGAGCTTTTTGGCGCGTCCCCGGCCTTCGGCTTCGACCTTGAACAGCGGCGGTTGCGCCACCTGCACATAGCCTTGCGCCACCAGCGCCGGGAAGTGGCGTACAAACAGGGTGAGCAGCAAGACCTGAATATGGCTGCCGTCGTGATCGGCGTCAGACAGGATGATGATCTTGCCGTAGCGCAGGTTGGAAAGATCGGCGCTGTCGATGGCATCAATGCCGTGCGGATCGACCCCGATGGCCACCGCAATGTCATGCACCTCGTTGTTGCCGAATATCTGGCCGCGATCGACCTCCCAGGTGTTGAGCACCTTGCCGCGTAGCGGCAGGATGGCCTGAAACTCCTTGTCGCGCCCCTGTTTGCCCGAACCGCCGGCCGAGTCGCCCTCAACCAGAAACACCTCGTTGCGGCGGATGTCGCTGCTTTCGCAGTCGGTCAGCTTGCCCGGCAGAGTGGCCAGGCCGGAGGATTTTTTCTTTTCGATCTTTTGCGCCGCCTTGTTGCGCGCGCTGGCCGCCTTGATCGCCAACTCGGCGATCTTTTTGCCGTGTTCGACATGGGCGTTAAGCCATAGCTCCAGCGGGTCGCGCACCATCTGCGACACCAGTTTCACCGCATCGCGGCTGGTCAGTTTTTCTTTGGTCTGGCCTTGAAACTGCGGGTCCAGCAGGCGGGTGGAGAGGATGAACCCCAGGTGGCTGGAGACATCGTCGGCGGTGATCTTGATGCCGCGTGGCAGCAGGGCGTGGTGCTCCATGAAGTTGCGCACCGCATCGGTGACGCCCGATTTCAACCCGGCTTCATGGGTGCCGCCATCGAGCGTGGGGATGAGATTGACGAAGGATTCGGAGCGGGCTGTGTCCTCAAACCACGCCAATGCCCAGGCCGCGCCCTCGCCAACGGCAAAGCCACCGCCCTCATTCCGGACGAATTTTTCGCCGACAAAGGGCGGGACGATCGGCTCGGCGGCGATGGATTCGTTGAGATAACCGGCCAGCCCGTTCTTGTATTGCCACTCCTGCCGCTCGCCCCCCTCTTGCGCCAACACCACCGTCAGCCCCGGCAGCAACACCGCCTTGGAGCGCAGCAGGTGGGTAAGTTGGGGGATGTTGAAGTTGGCGCTGTCGAAATACTTGGCGTCAGGCCACACGCGCACCCGCGTGCCAGTGCGCTTGCCGCAATCGCCCACCGGCGTCAGCGGCTCGGTGACAAAGCCGTCGGCGAAGGCGATTTGATAACGCCCGCCGTCGCGGCTGACCTCAACCGTCAGTCGCGTGGAGAGCGCGTTGGTCACCGATACGCCCACGCCATGCAGGCCGCCGGAAAAGGCGTAGGCGTTGCCCTGTGATTTTTTGTCGAACTTGCCGCCGGCGTGCAACTTGGTAAACACCAGTTCCACCGCCGGTCGCTTCTCCTGCGGGTGCATCTCGACGGGGATGCCGCGGCCATTGTCGGATACCTCGGCGCTGCCATCGGCAAACAGCGTCACCTCGATGCGTGAAGCCTTGCCTGCCAGCGCCTCGTCGGCAGCGTTGTCGATCACCTCTTGGAGGATGTGCGTCGGGCAGACCGTCCGGGTGTACATCCCGGGTCGTTCCTTGACCGGTTCCAGATCTTTCAGCACCCGGATGGATGCGGCTGAGTACTCCATTGCATGCACGGTTTGCGGTTTACGGTGCGCGGCATTGTAGCCGCGAAAAAAAGCATCGCGATGATAGTGACGCGACTCGGTTAGAATCACGCACTTCTAAAACGACACATCATTCGCACGACATGTTGGAAGTTATTCGCAACCGCGCCCAGGGCTGGATTGCCCGCATCATCCTCGGTTTGGTCGTGGTGACCTTCGCCGTATTCGGTATCGATTCCTATTTCAGCGGCGGTTCCGCCGGCAAGCCGGTGGCCACGGTGGGCGACGGGGCGATCAGTCAGCAGGATTTTCAGCAGGCCCTGGTCAATCACAAGGATGCCCTGACCGGCATGGGGGTGAAGGTGGATACCGCCGATCCCAAGTTCCGCGAAGAGGTGTTGAAACAGTTGGTCGATACCCAGATTCTGGCCGAGGCTGCGCGAAGCATGGGTCTGTCAGTGGCGCCGACTGCTGCGCAGCAGATTATTGCCGCCGCGCCGGCGTTTCAGCAGGACGGCAAGTTTTCCGAGCAACGCCTGGATAACTGGCTGCGCACCAAAGGCATGAGCCGTGCCCAGTTGCTGGCGATGGTGCAGCAGGATGTGCTGATCAACCAGTTGCAGCAAGGTCTGGGCGATGGCGTGGTGTTGGCCGGTGCCAGCGTTGATGCGATGGTCAGCGCATTAGGTCAGGAGCTGGAGGTGCAGGAGCGCATCTTTGATGCCGCCCGTTATCTGGCCGACGCCAAGGTCGATGAGGCCGCGGTCAAGGGCGAGTACGAGACCAATGGCAAACGCTTCGAAACACCGGCCCAGGTACGGGTCGAGTATCTGCTGTTCAAGCCGGGCGCCATTCAGGGCGCCATGGCGCCATCCGAAACCGACCTGCGCCGCGCCTACGATGAATCGCTGGCTGCACTGGCATCAAAGGAAGAGCGCCGCGCCCGTCACATCCTGATCCTGGCCGATGCCGGGATGGCGGATGCCAACAAAAAAGCAGCCCGCGCCAAGGCCGACAAGCTGTTGGCCGAAGTCAAAGCACAGCCGGCCAAGTTTGCCGATCTCGCCAAGCAGCATTCGCAGGATCCGGGTTCTGCGGCCAATGGCGGCGATCTTGACTGGTTTAGCCGGGATCGCATGGTCAAGCCGTTTGCCGATGCCGCCTTTGCGCTGAAGAAGGGCGAGATCTCGGGCGTGGTGGAATCCGAGTTTGGCTTTCACATCATCAAGCTCGATGACATTCGCAAGCCGCAGGCCCCCAGCTTTGAAAGCCAGCGCGCCCAGCTTGCCGAGACCTGGCTTGCGCGCGAGGCCAGCCGCCGCTTTGCGACCGAGGCCGAGAAGTTTGCCAACCTGGTGTACGAAAACCCGGACAGTCTGGCCAAGGCTGCCGAGGCATACCAGCTGAAGGTGGCAACCTCGGGCTGGATCAGCCGTGCAGCCAGCGATCCACAGCTTTCCAACCCGCGTCTTCTGGATGCCATCTTTGCGCCAGAAAGCCTGGACAAGCGCCAGAACACCGAGGCGATCGAGGTGGGCAGCAACACCCTGGTGGCAGCGCGGGTGGTTGAGCACAAGCCGGCCGGTCGTCTGCCGCTGGATCAAGTAGCGCCGGCGATTCGCAAGCAATTGGCCTTGCGTGCTGCGGTCGATGCGGCCCGCGCTGCCGGCAAGGCTGCGCTGGGGGCGGGCGAAAATCGTGATCTGTCCGCACCGATGCGGGTTTCGCGGATGCAGCCGCTCAACCTGCCGCGTGAAGCGATAAAGGCCTTGTTCAAGGCAGACCTGGCCCGCCTGCCGGCCTGGGTGGGGGCCGAAACGCCGGAGGGTTATCGTGTTTACCGGGTTGCTTCGCGGGCGGTAACGCCACAGGTGGCGCAGCAAAAACTGGTCATTGCCCGCGATCTGCGCGAGATGCAGGCGCGCGCCGAGATGCAGGCCTTTTTGAAGGCCGAGCGCGAATCGCATCCGGTGACGATCGATCAGAAAGCGGTGTCCGCACAGTAGTTTTGTGATGCCCGTTTGGGCTATCCCTACCATTGATCTAAGGGCTGCAACTTTTCAAAATTGCAGCCCTTATCGTTTTAATTGCAGGAAATTGCCATGTCGATGAATCGTCGTGAGTTTATGCAGGTGTTGGCCTGCGCTGCCGCAGGTGGCTTGGTGCTGGATAGTCGCGAAGCACTGGCGGGCAAGGCGCCTGCAAACTATTACGACCTGCCCGCGTTTGGCAATGTGTCGTTGATGCACATGACCGATTGTCACGCGCAGCTACAGCCCATCTATTTCCGCGAGCCGAATGTCAACCTGGGAGTGGGGGGCGCCATTGGCCGCGCACCGCACCTGGTGGGAGAGCATCTGCTCAAGGCATTCAATATCAAGCCTGGCAGCATGGATGCCCATGCCTTTACCTATCTCGATTTTGCGGCAGCATCCAAAACCTACGGCAAGGTGGGCGGCTTTGCGCACCTGAAAACCCTGGTCGACAGGGTGCGCGCCTCGCGTCCGGGTTCGCTGCTGCTGGACGGCGGCGACACCTGGCAGGGATCGGCTACCGCGCTGTGGACCAATGCACAGGACATGGTGGATGCCTGCATCGCCTTGGGCGTGAATGTGATGGCCCCGCACTGGGAGATGACCTACGGCGCCGCCCGTGTGCAGGAAATCGTCAATGGCGATTTCAAAAAGGCCGGCGTCGACTTCGTGGCGCAGAATGTGGTCACCAACGACTTCGGCGACCAGGTGTTCAAGCCGTATGTGATGAAGGTCATCAACGGCGTGCAGGTCGCCATCATCGGCCAGGCCTTTCCCTATACCCCCATTGCCAACCCGCGCTGGATGGTGCCGGACTGGTCGTTTGGCATTCGTGACGAGAGCATGCAGCATTGGGTGGACGAGTCGCGTGCCAAGGGGGCGCAAGTGGTTGTCGTGCTGTCGCACAACGGCATGGATGTCGACATCAAACTGGCCAGCCGTGTCACCGGTATCGACGCCATCTTCGGCGGCCATACCCATGACGGCGTGCCGCAGCCCATCGAGGTGAAGAACGCCAAGGGCGTCACCTTGGTCACCAACGCCGGCTCTAACGGCAAGTTCCTCGGCGTGATGGATTTCGATGTCAAGGGCGGTAAGGTCAAGGGCTGGAAATATCGGCTGATGCCGGTGTTCTCCAACCTGCTGCCAGCCGACGCCAAGATGCAGGCGCTGATCAACACCATCCGTGCCCCGTTCGAGGCCAAGCTCTCCGAGAAACTGGCTGTCACCGAAGACCTGCTCTATCGCCGTGGCAACTTCAACGGCACCTACGACCAGATGATTTGCGATGCGCTGATGCAGGTGAAAGGCGCCGATGCGGCATTCTCGCCGGGCTTCCGTTGGGGTACCTCACTGCTACCGGGCGATACCATCACCATGGAGCAGTTGATGGATCAGGTGGCGATCACCTATCCGCAAACCACGCTGACCAACATGACTGGCGCCACCATCAAGACCATCATGGAGGATGTGTGCGACAACCTGTTCAATGCCGATCCGTATTACCAGCAGGGTGGCGACATGGTGCGTGTGGGTGGCATCCAGTACAGCGTCAATCCCAACGCCGGCATCGGCAAGCGTATCGGCGACATGACCTTGAAGGGCAAGCCGGTTGATGCGGCCAAAACCTACAAGGTGGCCGGCTGGGCGCCCGTAGGCGAAGGTGTCAAAGGCGCGCCGATCTGGGATGTGGTGGCCGAATACCTGCGCGATGTGAAGGTGGTGCGCCAGGTCAAGCTCAACCAGCCCAAGGTCATCGGCATGGCCGGTAACCCAGGGATGGTGGTTTAACCCAGATCTCCGGGCGCATCCCGCAACAGGTATTGCGCCCGGGTCGGCTCGTGCCAGATGCGAATCAGCAATTCGCCCAAGACACCCATGCCGATGAATTGACCGCCCATCAGGGTGAACATCACCCCCATCAGCAACAACGGTCGGCCACCGATATCCGCGCCCGTAAACAGCTTCAGTCCCGCCAGCCAGGCCAAGGTCAACAGCCCCGGCACCAGCAGCCACAGCCCGATACCGCCAAAGGCGTGCATGGGGCGATGCAAAAAGCGTAGTAAAAACTTGACCCAGATGAGGTCCAGCAACACGCGGAAGGTGCGATCGATGCTGTATTTGGACACCCCGCGCAGACGCGGATGGTGCATGACCGGTGTCTCGATCACCTTGGCGCCAAACTCACGCGCAAGGGCAGGCACGAAGCGGTGCAGTTCGCCATATAGCTTCACATTCTCCAGCGCGGTGCGACGATATAGTTTGAGCGAACAGCCATAGTCGTGCAGTCGCACGCCGGTGACCTTTGAAATCAACTTGTTCGCCAGCCAGGATGGCAGCTTGCGCAGCACAAAAGCGTCTTTGCGCTTCTCGCGCCAGCCGGAAATGATGTCCACCTCCGGTTTTTCGTCGAGCATCGCCAGCAGCCGCGGGATGTCGGCCGGGTCATTTTGCAAGTCGCCATCCAGGGTCACGATTACCGCACCGCGCGCGGCATCGAAACCGGCCTGCATCGCCGTCGATTGCCCATAGTTGCGCTTCAGCCAGCGCGGGTTAAGTTGCGGATAGCGCCCGGTCAGTTCAGCCAGAAGCCGATCGCTGCCATCGCGAGAGCCATCGTCAACACAAATCAGCTCCCAGCTACGATCTGCATCGCGCATAGCCGCCGCAACCCGCTCGACCAGATCAGGGAGGTTTTCAAACTCGTTATAAACAGGAATAACGATGGATACATCCAGTATCGGAGGGGTATGGCTCATATCAGGCTCCGTAGAAAGAGAGCGCGCATTATATGCATTTGTACGCGCCTCACTGACCCGTCATAGAGACTGCTAGAATGCGCGCCCGCCTCTGTAGCTCAGTGGATAGAGCATTCCCCTCCTAAGGGAAGGGTCGCAGGTTCGATTCCTGCCGGGGGCGCCATTAACGCCCACCTATTTGCAGAGCTGAATCTTTGGCATAGGGCGGCCCGCCAAATATGCGCACAGGTCAGGCAAAGATTTCGACGATGCAGCCTGTTTCAACCAGATCAAACAGTTCGATGATATCGGCATTGCGCATGCGAATGCAGCCGTGTGAGCGCGGTGCCTGTTCGAATGATTCGTCCGGGGTGCCATGTATGTAGATATAGCGGCGCAAGGTGTCGCAGCAGGTGTCGCCAAAGCCGCCCTTGTTTTTGCCGGACTCTTGCCCGGAGAGCCAGAGGATGCGGCTCAATATCCAATCGCGATGCGGCTCTTGCGCGCCCAGTTCTGGCGTGTAGATCTCACCGGTCGGACGGCGCGCCTTGAAGACGGTGCCAAACGGGCAGCCTCTCCCAATCTTGAGACGCACACGATGCGCGCCGCGTGGGGTGCAAAAGCTGCCGGATCTTTCGCCAGGGCCGTTGGCTGCGGTCGAAACTGGCCATGACTGTTGTTGAAAATCATTCATAAAAATAAGCGTTTGCGAGCTTATGTTGACAATGATTTTCATGATTTCGCTGCGCGTTTTGCGGCAAAAAAGCTGCGCACGATTTGGGCGCATTCCTCGGCCAGAATGCCGCGCTGGATGTTTGCATGATGGTTCAGGCGCGGCTCGTCATAGAGGTTGACGATGCTGCCGGCGGCGCCCGTTTTGGGCTCGGATGCGCCAAAAAAAACCTCGGCGATGCGTGCGTGAAAGATGGCTCCGCTGCACATGGCGCAGGGCTCCAGCGTGACGAACAGGCTGCAATCGTTGAGACGGTAGTTTCCAAGACGCGCTGCCGCATCGCGCAAGGCTTGAATCTCGGCGTGGGCACTGGGGTCGCGGGTCGAAATCGGGCAGTTGTAGCCACGACCGACGATCTCGCCTGCCTTTACTATCACGGCACCCACGGGGACTTCGCCCAAGGCAGCGGCCTTTTCGGCCTCCAGCAGGGCTTCACGCATCCAGATTTCAGGGGGCGTCATGGCTTAGCCAGAATGCGGCCATTTCCAGATCGGCCGGCCAGGTCACCTTGAGATTGGCGGCCTCTCCCTTCACCAGTTGAGGCGCGAGCCCCATCAGCTCAATGGCAGAGGCTTCGTCGGTGACTTGGCTGCCAGCCTGTTGCAGGGCGTGCAGCAACAATGCGTGGCGAAACATTTGCGGGGTTTGCGCGCCCCATAACGATTCACGCGGCACGGTGGCGACAATGCGCGCATCCGCATCCGCGCGTTTGACCGTATCGGCCAGCGGCATCGCCAGAATGCCACCGACCGGATCGTCGCGGAGGTTGTCGAGCAACCGGTTTAGCGCAGTCTGCGAGAGTCCCGGTCGTGCCGCGTCATGCACCAGCACCCAGTCGTCTTCGGTCACGCCCTGTTCTGCCATGGCGATCAACCCGTTACACACCGATTCGGCCCGCGTTGCGCCGCCGACACGATGGATGACCAGCCTGGAAAAGCTGGCGTATGCGTTCGCATCGAACCATTCATCGTCGGGGGAGAGCACCAGGTGTATGGAGGTGATCTCTTGATGCTGTTCGAACGCGGCCAGGCTGTGCCATAGCACCGTTGCCCCTGCAAGTTCGAGGTATTGCTTGGGCCGTGTGCTGCTCATGCGGCTACCGCTGCCGGCAGCGGGAATCAATGCATGGAAGTTCAAATCAGATGCGAGGCCATACCGTCGGCGAGTTTGGGCTCGAACCAGGTGGATTTGGGTGGCATCACCTGGTTGTCGTCGGCCACCGCCATCAGGTCGGCCATCGAGGTGGGGAACAAGGCAAACGCTACCTGCATCTCGCCCGAATCGACGCGCTTTTCCAGTTCGTCCAGACCGCGAATGCCGCCGACAAAGTCGATGCGTTTGTCGCGGCGCGGGTCGGCAATGCCCAGCACCGGGGCGATCAGGTTGTTTTGCAGCAGGCTGACATCCAGCCGCGCTACCGGGTCGGTCGGGATCAGGTCTGCACGAATGGCGAGGCGATACCAACGGCCGCCAAGGTACATGCCAAATTGGCGCGGCGCCTGGGGCTTGGCCTGTCTATCGACGGCTTCGATGCTGAAACAGGCGCCGACGCGGGCCATGAAGTCGGCCTCGGACAGGCCATTGAGGTCGGTGATGACGCGGTTGTAATCCAGAATCTTCATCTCGTGATCGGGAAAGATCACGGTGAGAAAGTAATTGAACGGCGCTTCGCTATCGTGTGCCGGATCGGCGGCCTTGCGTGCTGCACATACACGGCTGGCAGCCGCAGAACGATGGTGGCCATCGGCGATATAGATCGCCGGCATGGCATCGAACAGCCGGGTGATTTCGGCCATCGTCGCCGCATCGCGAATCGCCCACAGGGTATGGCGCACGCCGGCTTCGGACACGGCATCCGACTCCGGCGTTTGGCTGCTGGCCGCCTTGAGGATGGCGTCCACGCCGGGCGCAGCCGGATACGCCAGCAGCACCGGGCCGGTTTGCGCGGACAGCGCCTCGACCTGGCGTACGCGATCATCTTCCTTGTCCGGGCGGGTGAATTCGTGCTTGCGGATGCGGTTGCTGTCGTAATCCGCTACCGACGCTGCCGCTACCAGACCTGTTTGAGTGTGTTCGCCCATGATGATGCGATAGGCGTAGTAACACGCCTGATCGTCCTGCTTCAGCACCCCGGCAGCGAGCATCTTTTGCAGGTTTTCTGCGGCTTTGGCATAGACCTCGGGTGCATAAGGATCGGTGTCTGCGGGCAGATCGATCTCGGGCTTGGAAATATGCAAAAAGCTCCAGGGCCATCCTTCGGACAATGCCCGCGCCTCTGCGGTGTTAAGCACATCGTAGGGCGGTGCAATCACCTCTTGGGCGCGACCGGGGGCGGGGCGAAGCGCAGGAAACGGCTTGATCAGGGACATGGTCGTCAATTCATCGAGTTTCAAAAACGGCAGCATTTTAAACCCGGATAATCCATTAGGCGGCGCTTCGAGCCTACGCGAGACCTGGCGGCGGCGGTTATTTTGCCCGCTCGGCGCCCATGGGCCAAGCTATGGGCTTCTCCCCGGCAGCCAAACGGCCTCGCAAACCGTCTCGCCATCATCTCGCGTCCTAATGGATTATCCGGGTTAAACAACAAAGGCGGCCAAAGCCGCCTTGTTGACTGTTGAAAAGGTGTTATTCCCGTTCGCCCATCAACGCCATCAGGATTTGCAGCAGGTTGACGAACAGGTTGTAAATATTGAGATACACAGCCAGCGTTGCCATCACATAGTTGGTTTCGCCACCGTTGACGATGCGGGAGATGTCAAACAGCAAAAAGCCCGAGAACAGCAGCACGGCCACACCGGACAGGGCCAGATGCAGGGCCGGAATCTGGAAGAACAGATTGGCCAGGCTGGCGACGATCAGCATGATCAGGCCAATCATCAAGAACTTGCCGAGGAAGCTGAAGTCGCGCTTGCTGGTGGTGGCAATGCCGGCCAGCACAAAGAAGATCAGCCCTGTGCCACCTGCGGCCAAGCCGACGATCTCGGCCCCGTTGGCCAATCCCAGTGCCAGTTGCAGAATCGGCCCCAAAAACAGGCCCATGACGCCGGTAAACGCCAGCATCAGCGCCACGCCAAAGCCGTTGTTGCGATTGGCTTGCACGGCAAAAAGCAGCCCGAACATCACCGCCAGCATCACCAGCGTTCCCATGATCGGATGCTCGGCCATGAAGCTGAAGTTCATGTTGACGCCCACCGCCGCGCCGAGCACGGTCGGGATCATCGACAGGCCGAGCAGCGCATAAGTGTTACGCAACACCTTGTGGGGGGCGGCAGCGGTCGGCAGGGTTTGAACATTGGGTTGAGCATGAAAAGCCATCGTTTGACCTCGTCGTAAAAAACAGTGTGTCCAATCTAGTGGTAAATGTTGAATTTTTCAACCGTGCACCGTCGAAGATAGGTGGTTTTTGCAGTAAAATCGTCCACCTTTTTTTGCGGACACAGCGTTCATGGCATTGATCGTTCAGAAATATGGTGGCACCTCGGTAGGCTCGGTCGAGCGCATTCGCAATGTGGCCGAGCGCGTTGCCAAGTTCAAGATGCTGGGGCATCAGGTTGTCGTCGTCGTTTCTGCCATGTCTGGCGAAACCAACCGCCTGATCGCGCTGGCCAAAGACATCCAGAAAGACCCAGACCCGCGCGAGATGGATGTGCTCATCTCCACCGGTGAACAAGTCACCATCGCCCTCCTGACCATGGCACTTAAAGATCTGGGCCTCAAGGCCAAGAGCTACACCGGCGGGCAGGTGCGCATTGTTACCGACGACGCCCACACCAAGGCCCGTATCCTCAAGATCGACGAAGCACACATGCGTGCCGATCTGGAGAGTGGCCATGTCGTCGTCGTTGCTGGTTTTCAGGGGGTCGATGAAAAGGGCAATATCACCACGCTCGGGCGTGGCGGCTCAGACACCACGGGCGTCGCCTTGGCCGCAGCACTGAAGGCTGACGAGTGCCAGATCTACACCGATGTCGATGGCGTTTACACCACCGACCCGCGCATCGTGCCCGAAGCCCGCAAGCTCGACACCATCACCTTCGAAGAAATGCTGGAGCTTGCCAGCCTGGGTTCCAAGGTGTTGCAGATCCGCTCGGTCGAGTTTGCAGGTAAATACAAAGTCAAACTGCGTGTGCTGTCCAGCTTCGAAGACGATGGCGACGGCACCCTGATCACTTTCGAGGAAAATTCCATGGAACAACCCATTATTTCCGGCATCGCATTCAACCGTGACGAAGCCAAATGCACCCTTCTGGGAGTGCCCGATCGCCCCGGTATTGCCGGCCTGATTTTGACCCCCATTGCCGATGCCAACATCGATGTCGACATGATCGTGCAGAATATTGGCCATGACGGAACCACCGACTTCTCTTTCACCGTGCACCGCAACGAGTTTTCCAAAACGATGGCCGTGCTTGAGCAAGTCAAAAACGATATCGGCGCACGCGCGACTACGGGCAACGACAAGATCGCCAAGGTTTCCATCGTCGGCATCGGCATGCGCACCCACGCAGGCGTCGCCAGCAAGATGTTCAAGTCACTGGCCGCCGAGAACATCAACATCCAGATGATCTCCACCTCCGAAATCAAGATCTCGGTCGTGCTCGAAGACAAATACATGGAACTCGCCGTGCGCGCCCTGCATCAAGCGTTCGAGCTCGATCAGATCTAATCTACATTGCTTTTTAGAGGGCGCGAGGGTATTCTGCGCGCCCCTTTTAAAGGGTTCGGAGACGTGGCCGAGTGGTCGAAGGCACTCCCCTGCTAAGGGAGCATCTGGGCAAAACCTGGATCGGAAGTTCGAATCTTCTCGTCTCCGCCAATAACAAGGTTGCAGGCAGGCTAACCCTGATTTGCATCCCGAAAAGCCCCGCACCATGCGGGTTTTTCATTTCCGGCCCTTTGCCGCCGCCTTGCTCTCGCTCCCGACCGCTTGCAATCGGTCACCCGCCCGTCATCGCACCGTTTCGCCGCCGTTGTTTCAGAATCCAGTGATGGCTGGCAGAATAGTGGCAGTACCCAGCACTGGTGTAGCCAGACGCTTCAAGGCTACTCAATACATAACAAAATCAATATATTGTAGTGTAAATGAAAATAGCCACCTGGAATGTAAACTCGTTGAATGTGCGTCTGCCGCAGGTTTTGGATTGGTTGTCCAGCGCGCAGCCGGATGTGTTGTGTTTACAGGAAACCAAGGCTGAGGACAGCAGGTTTCCGTGTGAGGCGATTGCGGCGGCGGGTTATCAGGTGGCGTTTTCTGGTCAGAAAACCTATAACGGCGTAGCGATTCTCAGCCGTTCGCCGCTGGCGGGGGTGCAGGCGGGAATCCCGGGGTTTTCGGATGACCAGAAGCGCGTGCTGGCGGCGACGGTGGACGGGGTGCGCGTCATCTGCGTGTATGTACCCAACGGCCAGACGGTCGATTCGGACAAGTTTCAATACAAGATGCGCTGGTTGCGGGCGTTGCACGGCTGGCTGGAAGAGTCGCTGACGCAGTATCCGCGCTTGGCCATCGTCGGCGATTACAACATCGCCCCGGCAGATGCCGACTGCTATGACCCGGCGGCGTGGTACGAACAGGTTTTGTGCAGTACGCCAGAGCGCGAGGCCTATTTCGGCTTGCTGAATCTGGGGCTGGTGGATTGCTTTCGTCGCTTTGATGCGGCGGATAGGTGTTACACATGGTGGGATTACCGTCAGGGCGGTTTCCGGCGCAATCTGGGGATGCGCATCGATCATATCCTGGCTTCGAACGCATTGGCCCAGACCTGTGTGGGATGTGTCATCGACACGGCCCCGCGCCGTAACGAGCGGCCTTCAGACCACACGCCGGTGCTGGCCGAGTTCAGTCTCTGAGCTTGAGCGTCATCGTTTTGCCCTTGCCATCCAGCGTGCGAATCTGCCGGGGCAGGCCGCCGAGTGCGGGATCTAGCCAGACATCGAGGCTGCCATCTTCGAAACGGGTAGCCTGAAAACGCCAGGTATCGTGGCCGTCCAGACTTTCGGTGCCGGTGAATTGGATGCGGTAGATGCGCAGTTTGTGGCCATCGGTGACCGGCAGGTCGAATGCGGCCTCAGAGGGCCGGGCGGTGAGCGCCAGATGGAAGGGAAAACAGAGCAAATCCTGCGTTGTTTCATATAGATGCGCCTCTCGTGCGGCCAGTGTGACGCGCTGATTGGGCCAGTCGAAACGGGCGCTGGCCTGTCGCCCCTGGCCGCGTTGCTGCGAGTATTGCGCGGGGCGCAGGCCATCGGCGGCGATTTCGCCCTCGCTGGTCTGCACGATGCGTCCGGAGACGAACAGCGACACCAGCCCCGTGGCCTCGGTGGTGCTGACCAGCGAGTAACGATTGCCGCGCCGCGTCCACACGAAGTGGGCACGGCCCGTCGCAAAGCCGGGCTCACCGACGCTGACGCTGTAATCCAGATTCAGTGTTTCAGGCAGTTGTCGTTGCGTGGGCCTGGCGGGTGGTGGCGGCTCGGGCGCTGGCTGCGGTGCCTCGGGCGGCGCTGCGGGGATAGCCGGAGGGGCGTTGACCGGTTCGATGGGAACCGCAGGGGCGGCCTGGGCCACAGGCGGAGGTTGCAACAACGCCGGGGCGGGCGGCGGAGGCGCCGGCGGTAGTGAAATGGGTGTTGGCCGTGCTGGCCGTGGTTTTTGGGGGGATGGTGTTGGTGGCGGCGTATAAAGCGCCGCTTCAATGGGCAACACAATCTCATCAGCCGCATGCTGCGCGAGCCACGCTGCGGGGCTGTTGAACAGGGCAAGGTGTAGCGCCAACGACAGCCCAAGCGCCAGGATCATGAGGCGGCGGGCGTGTTGGGCGGGCATTTCAGGAGTCCAGCGGCGGCGAGATCAGCGGGGATGTGTCGGTGGCGGGCGGTGCACGGCGGACCGTGCCCTCTGCGGTAAGGGTCAGGCGGCCTTCTGCAAACCAGCGAATCGCTTGCGGATAGATGCGGTGCTCTTGTGCGAGTACCCGTGCGGCCAGGCTGTCGGGCGTGTCGTCGTCCACCACGGGCACTGCGGCCTGGATGACGATGGGGCCAACATCGACCTCGGTGGTCACGAAATGCACCGTGCAGCCGTGCAGTTTGATGCCCGCCTGCAAGGCCCGCTCATGGGTGTGCAGACCAGGAAACGCCGGCAGCAGTGCCGGGTGAATATTGATCAAGCGACCGCTGTAATGGTTGACGAAGGCGTCGGTCAGCACGCGCATGAAGCCGGCCAGCACGACCAGATCGGGCTTGAAGCAGTCGATGGCCGTCATCAACGCAACATCGAATGCATTGCGGTCAGTAAAGCCCTTGTGATCCACCACCAGGGTGGGAATGCCGTGTGCGGCTGCGGTAATCAGGCCTTTTGCGTCAGGCCGGTTGCTGATGACCGCTACGAATTCGACCGGCAGGTTGGCATTGAACAGCGCCTCCATGTTGGAGCCGCGCCCGGAGATGAGGACGACGATACGGGTCACGGTGGATTAGCGGTATTGCACATGCGCGGCGGCATCGGTGGCCACCACCTCGCCGATGCGATGCACGGTTTCACCTTGTGCGCGCAGGAAATGGGCCGCGCGCTCGGCATCGGCCGCGGCGACGATGACCACCATGCCGATGCCACAGTTGAAGGTGCGGCGCATCTCGGCGTCAGACACATTGCCGGCCTGTTGCAGCCATTGGAACACCGGCGGCAGGGTCAGGCTGGCGACATCGAGGGCTACCGCCGTGCCTTGCGGCAACACGCGCGGGATATTTTCGGTGAGGCCGCCGCCAGTGATGTGCGCCATGCCTTTGACCGTGAGTTCGGCCATCAGCGCCAACAGCGGTTTGACATAGATACGGGTGGGCGCCAGCAGCGCGTGGCCAAACGGCTGACCGTGGAAATCGGCGGCAAGATCGGCGCCGCTGACTTCGATCAATTTGCGCACCAGTGAATAGCCGTTGGAGTGCGGGCCGCTGGAGGCCAGGCCCAATACGGCGTCGCCTGGCTGGATGGTCTGGCCGGTGATGAGTTTCGATTTTTCGGCGACACCGACGGCAAATCCGGCGAGATCGTATTCGCCCTCCGGATACATCCCGGGCATCTCGGCGGTCTCGCCGCCGATAAGCGCGCAACCGGAGAGTTCGCAGCCTTTGGCAATACCCGAAACCACCGCCTCACCGGTATCGACATCGAGCTTGCCGCAAGCGAAATAGTCCAGAAAAAACAGGGGCTCGGCACCCTGAACCAGGATGTCGTTGACGCTCATGGCGACCAGATCCTGGCCGATGGTGTCGTGCTTGTTGAGCTCGAAGGCGAGCTTGAGCTTGGTGCCAACACCGTCGGTGCCAGAGATCAAGACCGGTTCTTGGTATTTTTTGGGCAGTTCCATCAGCGCGCCAAAGCCGCCGATGCCGCCCAGAACCTCGGGCCGCAAGGTGCGACGGGCCAAGGGCTTGATGCGTTCAACCAGGGAATCGCCGGCATCGATATCAACGCCGGCATCGCGGTAGGTGTAAGAGGTTTGCATGGTGAGTATGAGGTCTAAAAGAATGGCGCGGATTGTATCAAGCCATCAGCGGACGCATGGCGCGTTTGAGGTTGGCAAACAGGTTGGGATGCTGCGCTTCCTGATCGGCCAGCATCTGTTTGATCTGGTAACGCTGCATCGGCATGGCAAAGCAGGCCGGGCAGTTTTCGTGGACAACGGGCAGCCCGGCGCGTTGCGCAAAGTCGCGGGTCTGGCGTTCGCGCGCGTATGCCAAAGGACGGATGACGCGCACATCACCGGCGTCGTTGAGATAGTTGGCCTTCATGGTGCGCAGTTTGCCGCCGAAGAAGGCCGACATCATGAAGGTCTCGGCCAGGTCATCCAGATGTTGCGCCAGCGCCAGCACGCCGTAGCCCTGCTCGCGGGCGACGCGGTAGAGGATGCCACGGCGCATGCGCGAACAATAGGCGCAGAACGAATCGCCCTGCATCTTGTCTTGCGCCTCGGCGACGATGGGCTGCGACTCATAAAAATAAGGGATATCCAGTGCCGCCATGTACGGCTTGAGCGGCGCAGGATCGTATTCGGGTGATTGCGGGTCGACGGTGCAGGCGGCCAGTTCGAAACGCACCGGCGCCTTGTCGCGCAGGTGCAGCAGGATGTGTAGCAGCGACAGGCTGTCTTTGCCGCCCGACAACCCCAGCAGGATGCGGTCACCCTCTTGGATCATGGCGAAGTCGCCGATGGCGCGACCTGCGGCGCTTAAAAGCGGCTTGGTCGGTCTGATGATCATGCTCACTGTCCGATGGCTTGGTTAAGCACGGCTTCCAGTTTGTTTTCTTCCAATAGTCCGGTCACGCGCAGCAGCACCGCGCCTTTTGCATCGAGCACCACGGTATAGGGCAGGCCTTGCATGGTGTTGCCGGCCGCATAGGCCAGGTCATGCCCTGCGCCGGTGTCGAGCAGGATGGGGTAGTTGACCGGGTTTTCGGCGATGTATGCGCGAACCCGTTCGGGATCGTCCAGTGCCACGCCGACAAACCGTGCTTGCGGATAACGCGATTGCAGACGCACAAACCCCGGCATCTCGGCGCGGCAGGGTGGGCACCACGGCGCCCAGAAGTTGACGACGCTGATTGTGCCGCCGGTCAGTGGCTGCAATGTCCCGGCAAGGTCGGGAAGCGCTGCGGCCCGGATGCGGGCGAGATCGATCGATGCCTCTGTCGGGGCGGGAGCCTCGATGACTTCCATTCGTTGGGTGGCGCTCCATGTCAGCCACAGCAGACCGGCCAGCGCGCCGATGGCGAATGCCAGAAAGACTTTGCGCATCATGGGCGCTCCTTGGGGGCCGCGTTCAAGCCTTGCTCCAGGCTTTGCAAGAACTGCGCAGGGGGTTCATAGCCAATCACCTTGGCGTTGAGTTCACGGCCCTGGCCGTCAAAAAACAGGATGCCCGGCGAGCCAAACAGGCCGAAGCGCTTGAGCAAGGCACGGTCATCAGCGCTGTTGGCAGTGACATCGGCCTGCAACAGCGTCACGCCGGCAAGCCGCGCGCGCACCTTGGCATCGGTGAAGGTGTTGTGCTCCATCTCTTTGCACGAGACGCACCGGTCGGCATAGAAGTCGAGCATGGCAGGGCGACCGGCGTTGGCCTTGAGCTTGGCCTCCAGGTCGGCGATGGAGGTGACGCGGGTGAATTGCAGGGTCGCGGGTGCGGCGTTGGCAGGCCCGCATTCGCCCGCCAGGGTGCAGTTGGCCATGTCTCCCAGCGGCTGCAACGGATTGCGGCCGCCGGCCAGCAGGCCGATCAGCAGCACCGCACCGTAGATCAGGAATACCAGACCAATACCCTTGGACAGGCGATGCATGCCGTGTGCGTTCGGCCCCAGACTGTCGATGGCTCGTAGATAGACGCCATACAGGATCAACAGCAGAGCCCAGGCCAGCATGACCAGCCAGTCGGGCAACAGGGGTGACACCAGCCAGATCGCCACCGCGATCAGCAGCACGCCGAAGAAGCGCTTGACGCCTTCCATCCAGCTACCGGCCTTGGGCAACAATGCGCCCGCAGACAGGCCGATCAACAACAGCGGCATGCCCATGCCCAGCGCCATGGTGAACAGAGACAAGCCGCCCAGCACCACATCGCCGGTCTGACCGATGTAGATCAGCGCACCGGCCAGCGGCGCCGCGACGCAGGGGCCGACGATCAGTGCCGAGAGCACGCCCATACCGAATACGCCCAGCAGATGGCCACCCTGCATGCGGTTGCTGACCTCTGTGAAACGGCTTTGCAGGGCCGACGGCAGCTGCAGTTCGTAGAAGCCGAACATAGACATCGCCAGCAGCACGAAAATGGCAGCCCCCGTGCCCAGCGCCCACGGGGTTTGCAGGGCGTTGGACAGCAAGGTGCCGGTCATGCCCGCCGCGACGCCGGCTGCGGCGTAGGTCAGCGCCATGCCCAGCACATAGACCAAGGACAGCATGAAGCCGCGCATACGGGTGACCTGGGTGCCCTGGCCGACGATGATCGACGACAGGATGGGGATCATCGGAAACACGCAGGGCGTGAGCGATAGCAGCAGGCCGGCGATAAAGAAGCTGCCGATGACCACGGCGGTGTTGCCGCTTTCGAGCAACTGCGTCATGCGGTCGCTTTCCGAAAGGGGTGCAGTGGCGGCGGGCGTCACGCTTGTGGGCGCGATAGGGGTGGGCTCTGCAACCGGCTCGGGCGCCGGGACGGGTTCGGCAACTGCGGGCGCAACCTTTGCTCCAGCCTTGAGCGTGAATGTGGCGTCGATGGGTGGATAGCAAATTCCGGCAGCTTCGTTGCATCCCTGCCAGCTTACGAATAGCTTGACGCTTTGATCGGCGGTCACGCCAGAGAGCGGCACGCGCACGCTGAAATCGTGGTGATAGACATGCATGCGGCCAAAGTTGGGGTCGTCCTTGAGGTCGGCCTTGGGAAACTCCGGCTTGCCGGCCTTGCCATCTTTGGGGGCTTCGATGCGGAACTTGATCTTGTCGCGGTACAGGTAGTGCCCTTTGACTACCGTAAAGCGGGCGATCGCCGCATCGTCCTTGCGCACCACGCTGAGCTTGAAGGCCTCTTCTGGCGGCAGGATGGCGTTGGCCTCGCCAAAATCGGGAATTAGTCCGCCCGCCTGCGCCTTAAGTCGGTTGATGAGGTCGCCACTCTGTTCTTCTGCATGGCCAGCATTGGTCAGAAGGGTAAAGGTGGCGAGCAACAGGGCTTGGATCAATCGCTTCACGAAGGGGTCTCCTGGGTTTTCCGGGTTTCATCGATGACCCAGCTGATGTAGTCTGGCAGCCCGCTGGCGATGTCTATCGTCAGGATTTCGGGCAGTTGGTAAGGGTGATTCTGGCGCAAATGCTCGATGAGTGCTGAACTGCGGTTTGTCGGGGTTTTGATGATGAGCTGCACCTCGGCAGACTCTTCGAGCTGCCCTTGCCAGCGGTAAAAGGTACGCACCCCCGGGATAACCCCAACACAGGCGGCCAGTCGCATCTCAACCAACTGGCGGGCCAAATCGGTGGCCGCGGTTTCGTTGGGTAGCGTGGTCAACACAATCTGGACTGGAGTGGACATTGAACAAGGTCATTTTGAATGGGCTGGCGATTATAGCCATCGCTTTCCCTGTGCTGGAAATGGTGAGCATCTACCAGACTTGGCAGTGGCTGGGATGGTGGACACTTTTGTGGTTGTTGGCTGCGGCAGGTTTGGGCGTCGCGTTGTTGTTGGATGCGCAGGGTGGCTGGCCATATGAACTGGGTTTTACGGTGCTGTCCGGGCAAAGTCCACTGGTGGCCCTCAAAGGGATAGGCCTGCGCCTGGCTGCCGCTGTGTTGTTTATCTTTCCAGGGCTGTTGAGTGATGCGATGGGAAGCGTGCTGTTGCTGTACTCGCTGCTGATGCCAGAGCGGACGCAAAAACGCACGGAGGGGGTGATCGAAGGCGAGTTCAGGCGCGTTGATGATTGAACCGAGAAAACCCAGTCAAACAAAAAAGGCAGCACAGGCTGCCTTTTTTGCGGTTGCGCGTCTGGATTGAACAGCAGATTAACGGGCGCGCGGGGCGATCGATGCGTAATACGCACTGACCGCGTCGATGTCTGCATCGGTAAGCGGCGAGCTCATGATGTGCATGGACGATTGAGCGCGCTTGCCATCGCGATAGTCCTTGAGGGCGCGGGCCAGATATACCACCGGTTGCGAGTCGATCAGCGGGGCGGTGGCTGTTTGCGGGCCATGGCATTTGTCGCAACGATCAGCCCATTGCTGACCAGAGGTCGGTTTGGTCGAGGCATTGGGGGTCGGGGTCTGCTTGGAATAGAAGGCGGCGATATGTTCCAGGTTGGCATCCTTCACGCCGGCAAGCTGTGTGTGCATTTCGTCATGCTTGCGACGACCATCGCGGTAGTCCTTCATGGTCTTGACCAGATAGGCGCCGTCCTGGCCTGCCAGCGCCGGAGTGGTGCCATCAGCGCTATGACCTTGCTGACCGTGGCAGCCGCCGCATTTGCCGGAGAGCGGCTCGCCCTTGGCAGCATCGCCCTTGCCATTGTTGCGCGATACGGGTGATTGGCTGGTAAAGAACAGCCCCAGGTTTTGCGCGGTAGTATCGACCACGCCCTTGGCAATCTTGTCCATGCTGGCGTCCTTGCGGGCGCCGTTGCCATAAGCGGCCAATGCGCCGGCGATGTAGGCCGGATGTTGGCCCGCAAGGCTGGGGGTGCCATTGACCTTGCTGTTGCCGTCGGCACCGTGACAGGCGGCGCATTGCGCAGCGGCCTCTTTGCCGGCAGCCAGACGATCACCCGCTACGCCCTCATTGGCCTTGGCCGTATTGATTGGCTTGAGCGAGGCGTAATAGGCAACCACATTCTGGGCTTCTTCGTCAGACATCTGGTTGATGAGCTGTTGCAGCGCGGCGTGCGGACGGGCGCCACTCTTGTATTCACCCAGAGAGCTCAACATGTAAACAGGATTCTGACCGGCAAGGTGCGGGACATCGGGGCCCATGCTAGCGCCATCAATGCCATGACAGGCCGCACATTTGGCCTGGGCCACGACGCGACCGGCATCGATTTTGCCACTCTGAGCTTCGGCTGCGGGCTGGGATTTCTGGCCACAGCCCGCAAGCAGGGCGAGCGGCAGGGTCAGGAGAATCAGTTTGGGTAATGCTTTCATGCTAATGCTCCGGTTCGGTCAGTTTTGTTTTTCGCCATAGATAGGCAGGACGCCGCCACAGGCTTCCAGCTCGGGAGGCACTTTGAATAGCCACATCTGATACATGGAAGTGAACCACATGATGGTGAAGGAAACACCATACAGCGCGCCGCCGATGATCACAGCCCAGGCAAACCCGGTCCAGATCTTGGTCAGGTACCAAGCCGCCACATCGACGATCAGCGACAGGAAGGGGGTGGCGATGACGACACACTTGAACCATGCCGGGCGCACATAGGAGTGGGTGTAGATGTAGCCGGTGATGAAGAAGATGAAGGTGATCGAGAACAGGTGAATGTGCGAAACGCGCACCAGCGTGGCGATGTTCATGCCGGTGTCTTTGGCGGTAACCTTGGACAGCGCTTCATAGGTACGCAGATCGGGCAGATGCGGGTTGGCCTCGGGGTTGTGGCACATCACGCAATGCTCTTGCATGATGGGATCGATCTTGCCGGCATATTCTTCTTGAGGTGTGCCGTTATGCAGCCAGGAAAAGATGGTTTCGCGTTTTTCGGCCGGCAGCATGTCGGCCATGGGACCGCGCAATGCGCTTTCGAGCTTGGTACCGTTGGGATTGCCGCTATAGGAGATCACCAGGTCGTCTGCGGTGAGCATGCCCTTGCCATCCTTGCCGGCGTGCGACTCCCAGACCTGGATCATGGCCATCAAATAACCGGTGCCAAAGACCAGCAACACGCTGGAAAACAACACCCTGAGGGACATGGGTAGAAACTGGAAGTGCACGAATTTTGATGCGGGCATGGCGAACTCCTGAAAATGACATTGTCAGTTTATTAGCGGATTCTGATGTCGTCAATTGGGTGTTTATATAACTTTTGACATGCGTCAAGTCGGGCGTCGCAGGTGTAACAAAACCGCAACAAACAGCATCAAGGCCAGCGCCAACTCAATGCCGGCGGTCCAGCGTAAGCCCGGCGAATCGGAAAAAAGCCGCATGCTGCCTTCCAGCGCATACAGCCAGATCAATAGGGCAAGGCCCTGAAAGGCGCGGCGGCGGTTGTGCAACATGCCAAACAGCGGCAACAACAGCGGTAGCGCCTTGATCGTCAGCCAACTGCCGCCCGGGCGCAGCGGCGCAACCCAGGCTTCCCAGGCAATGCACCAGGCGATGAGTGCCAGCAGCAACGCCAGACTAAGCGCCTGCCAAGGGTTACGGCTGGCCATGTTGAGTCCAGGCTATGGCATCGATCCAATACACGCGACCAAAGCCGCCGATCCAGCGCACCTTGAGCGGCTGAATGCGCCAGAAACGGAAATCGTGCATGGCGAAATAATCCTGCGCCTGCGGGAATAGGTCCAGATAGGCCGGGGCCAGCGCGGCCTTGTCGGCATCAGTAAGCCGTTCGGCCTGGCCGATGACGGTGACGCGCCCGGTGCTTTGCATGTCGTCGGCAAAGGGCTGCATGATCAGCGAACAACGCGGGTCGGCCTGAAGGTTTTTGCTATGTTCGGCAATGTCCGAGATCAGGATGATGGGGCAGCCCGCCTCGTCCTGGATAAAGGGCGATACCGAACCGAACGGATAGCCCTCCAGCCGTTTCGAAAGCGTGGATAACACGCCGTGGTGGCAGCCATGGGCGAAGGCGCGGGCCTCTTGCGCGGGCGGTGCTTCAGCAGCGGGAAGAGGTGTGTTCATGCCAGCTTCAACGCGATTTCGGCCAGCCTGCGGCCCAAGGCGAAGGCCAGTTTGCGTTCGTCTTCGGTCACCGGCGCTTCGCCTGTCGGCCCGGCCAGATGTGATGCGCCATAAGGCGTGCCGCCGCTGCGAGTGGCGACAAGCTCGGGGTTGGCGTAGGGCAGGCCGACGATCAGCATGCCGTGATGCAGCAGCGGCAACATCATCGAGGTGAGCGTGGTTTCTTGGCCACCATGCATAGAAGCGGCAGAGGTAAACACCGCAGCCGGTTTGCCGATCAATGTGCCTTTCAGCCACAACGGCGTGGTGCCGTCGATGAAGTATTTCAACGCGGCGGCCATGTTGCCAAAGTGCGTGGGCGAGCCTAGCGCCAGACCGGCACAGGCCTCCAGATCGGCCAGTTCGACATAGGGTGCGCCTGCGTCGGGAACGGGTTTGCCCGGCGCTTCGACCTCGGTGGCGACGCGCGGCACGGTGCGCAACCGGGCTTGGCAGCCAGCGACCGATTCAACGCCGCGGGCGATCTGGCGTGCCAGTTGCTGCACGCTGCCGTGGCGGGAGTAATACAGAACCAAAATCTCAGTCATAAAACCTCCGGTGAGGGGATGCAGTATAAGACTGGCGAGCGCGGGGCGCTTGTCGCACAATTCGCCCCCTGTTTTGACAAGGGCTGCTCGAAATGAATCTGCATGAATATCAGGCCAAGGGCGTGTTGCGCGACTTTGGCATCGCAACGCCGCGTGGCATGACCGTGACCGATCCGGCGCAATGTGCGGCTGCGGTTGCCGAACTGGGCGGCGATGCGTGGGTGATCAAGGCCCAGGTGCATGCCGGTGGGCGCGGCAAGGCGGGTGGCGTAAAGCTGTGCCGCTCGGCGTCTGAACTGGAATCGGCGGCCCAGGCGTTGCTGGGCAGCCGTCTGGTGACCTACCAGAATGCGCCTGATGGTCAGCCGGTGCATGCGCTGCTGATCGAAGAAACCCTGCCGATTGCCCGTGAGCTTTATCTTTCCATCACCGTCGATCGCGCCGCCGAGTGCATCGGCATCGTCGCATCCAGCGCTGGCGGCATGGAGATCGAAGAGGTTGCCCGCGCCACGCCGGAAAAGATCCTGCGCGAATCGGTAAACCCGGTGACGGGGCTGATGGATTACCAGGCACGCAACATCGCGTTCGGACTGGAGCTGTCGGGCGAGCAGATTGGCGCCTGCGTCAGGTTGCTGAAAACCAGCTATCGGCTGTTCGTCGAACGGGACTTGTCTTTACTGGAGATCAACCCGCTGGTGCTGACTACCGACGGCCGCATCGTGCCGCTGGATTGCAAGATGGCGCTGGACGACAACGCCGCATACCGGCAAAAGGCGCTGGCCGAGTTGAACGATTTATCCCAGCTTGACCCCAAAGAGGCCGAGGCCCACGCGCACCATGTCAACTACATCGCGCTTTCCGGCAATATCGGCTGTATGGTCAATGGCGCCGGGTTGGCGATGGCGACCATGGACCTCATTCAACTGTCTGGCGGCAAGCCGGCCAATTTTTTGGATGTGGGCGGCGGCGCGACGGCGGATTCGGTGGCCGAGGCCTTCCGCATCATCCTCGCCGACGCCAATGTGAAGGCGGTGCTGATCAACATCTTCGGCGGCATCGTGCGTTGCGATCTGATCGCCGACGGCATCATCCAGGCCGTGCAGCAGGTGGGCGTGAGCGTGCCCGTCATCGTGCGTCTGGAAGGCACCAACGCCGAGGCCGGCCGGCAGCGGCTGGCCGAATCAGGGCTGGCGATTACGGCCGTCAACGATCTCAATGAAGCTGCCCGTATTGCAGTCAAAAGTGCCCGGGGAGAAGCGCAATGAGCATCCTGATCGACAAAAACACCAAGGTTATTTGCCAGGGATTTACCGGCAAGCAAGGCAGTTTTCATTCGGAACAGTCGATCGCCTATGGCACGCAAATGGTCGGTGGCGTCACCCCCGGCAAGGGCGGCCAGATGCACCTCGGTTTGCCGGTGTTCAACACGGTGAAGGATGCCGTAAACGCAACGGGCGCCGATGCCAGCATGATCTATGTGCCCGCCGCCTTCGCCGCCGATGGCATCCTCGAAGCCGCCGATGCGGGGATTCGCGTCATCACCTGCATCACTGAAGGCATTCCGGTGCGCGACATGATTAATGTGAAGGCCGCGCTGCGCGCTAACGATTGTTATCTGATCGGCCCCAATTGCCCCGGCCTGATCACGCCTGGCGAATGCAAGATTGGCATCATGCCCGGCTTTATTCACAAGCCCGGAAAAGTAGGCATCGTGTCCCGCTCGGGCACGCTGACCTACGAGGCCGTGTGGCAAACCACGCAACTGGAACTGGGACAATCCACTTGCGTCGGCATTGGCGGTGACCCCATCAAAGGCATGGATTTCATCGACTGTCTGGCCATGTTCGAGGCGGATGAGCAGACCGAGGCCATCATCCTGGTCGGCGAAATCGGCGGCACGGCAGAAGAAGCCGCAGCCGAGTTTATTGCTGCCCATGTCAGCAAACCGGTCGCCGCGTATATCGCCGGCCTCACCGCGCCCAAAGGCAAACGCATGGGCCACGCCGGCGCCATCATCGCCGGCGGCAGCGGTCGTGCCGAAGACAAGATCGCCGCGCTCGAAAAAGCCGGCGTCACCATCGCCCAAAGCCCCGCTGGAATGGGATTGGCAGTGCAGCAGGCATTGGCAAATCAGAGCTGATCTAGAGTAAACTCCACGCCCGTCGTGGGCCGATAGCTCAGCTGGGAGAGCGCCGCGTTCGCAATGCGGAGGTCGTGAGTTCGATCCTCATTCGGTCCACCATGTTTTCGGCCAACCTGTTCTCAGGTTGGCCTTTTCGTTTGTGGAATCGCCCACGGAAAGCTTCTGCAACAGCCTGAAGAACGAGCGGGGGCATGGCACCCGCTACGGTACGCGGGCTGAAGCGATAGCTGACCTGTTCGACTACATCGAGCCGTTCTACAACCGGCGACGCAAGCATTCCACGCTCGGCTACGCCTCGCCCATGAAGTTCCTGGAACACTGGATCAGCACTCAGTATGAGCAGCAATTGGCGGCATAATGCCGTTGGGTTGGAAGACGAAAAACAGAGGGAAGCTCAAGGGCCGTCTGTTTGTTTTGATCTACACGCCACGGCATGACGGGATACGGATCATTTCAGCCCGCAAGGCCAATCAACGAGAGGTGAAGCGATATGAAAACCGTTCGCATGAAGATTGATGTTCAAAGCCCAAACGCAAAGCCGATCGGGCGGATCGATGTCAAGCGCGTTGATGCAACGACCGAGGCGGACATTGACAAGCACCAGGCGGAAGATCAAGCCAATGCCATGCTGGACGCGGCCAAGTTTGCCCGGCGCGTGCGCAGACGCCTTGGGTTCAGCCAAGTCGAGTTTGCTGAGCGGATCGATGTGTCTCTGGACACCATCCGCAACTGGGAGCAAGGAAAACGCTGCCCAACAGGGGCGGCTAAAGCGCTTTTGAAGGTGCTCGACAAAGCCCCAGAGGCGGCGCTGGCTGCCTTGCATTGACATCTGGCTGTGTGATGAATGACATCTGCACATCTATCAAATGGTCGATGGCGAGCATCGGGTCATGGTGCTGATCGAGATCCTGAGCAAGCCCGTGGCCGTGTGTGTCGCGCCGGCCAGTTTGCGCAAGGCGAACTGACACACCTGCCGCGCTATTGCCTGTTTGGCAAAAAACCTTTCTCAACATCATGACGGTGTGTAACAATGCTGTTCGTCCGTCGAACTTGCGGTAGTGCCCTTTGCCGCACTTTATTGCTCCGGACCCCCTGCCAGAACCCGCTGACCGCGCTTGCTGATCGTGAAACGGCGTGGCGGTAGCGTGCCAAAATCACCTTGAGCCTCGTATCCCCACTTCAAAAATTGGCTGGTTTCCAGGAGGAAATCCAGTTCGAAGTGTTGCGCCGTTTGCATCAGACGCCCCAGGTCAGTCAGCGTGCGCTGGCCCAGGATCTGGGGGTGGGGCTTGGCACCATCAATTTCTGCTTCCAGGCCCTGGTTGAAAAGGGCTTGGTCAAGATGGGCAACTTCCAGAAGAGCAAGAACAAGTTCAAGTACGTCTATTTGCTCACGCCCCAGGGCATTGCCGAAAAGGTGGCGCTGACCAACCGGTTCCTCAAGCGCAAGATGGAAGAGTACGAGGCGCTGAAGGTGGAGATTGAGGCGCTGAAGGCGGAAGTGGGCGAAAACGAGCTCAGTGACCTTAAAAAAGCACCACTTTGAGCTGCATTTTGTGACTTTTTATCAGGGTATGCATCGTGAATTTAGAAGACATTAAGCTATCAATCGTCGGTTTGGGCTATGTCGGTCTTCCTCTCGCCGTTGAATTTGGCCGTAAGCGCCCAGTTGTCGGATTCGACATCAATCAACGCCGCATTGATGAACTCAAAGCCGGCAACGATTTCACGCTTGAAACCACCCAAGAAGAACTCGCTGCCGCCAAGCATCTTAGTTACACCCCCCATATTGATGATCTTCGCAACTGCAACTGCTACATCGTCACCGTCCCTACGCCGATTGATGAGTACAAACGGCCTGATCTCACCCCGCTCATCAAGGCCAGTGAAACCGTTGGCAAGGTGTTGAAGAAGGGTGATATCGTCATCTACGAATCCACTGTCTATCCCGGTTGTACCGAGGAAGATTGCGTGCCAGTGCTGGAAAAGCACTCCGGCCTCAAGTTCAACCAGGACTTTTTCTGTGGCTACAGCCCCGAGCGCATCAACCCCGGCGACAAGGAACACCGCGTCACCACCATCAAAAAGGTCACTTCCGGCTCGACGCCCGAAATCGCTGACCTTGTTGATGCCCTCTACAACGAAATCATCACCGTGGGCACCCACAAGGCAGAGAGCATCAAAGTGGCCGAGGCCGCCAAGGTCATCGAAAACACCCAGCGCGACCTCAACATCGCCCTCATCAACGAGCTGGCACTCATCTTCAACAAGATGGGCATTGACACCGAGTCTGTGCTGAAGGCAGCCGGCAGCAAATGGAACTTTTTGCCCTTCCGTCCGGGTCTCGTCGGCGGCCACTGCATTGGCGTGGACCCGTATTATCTGACACACAAAGCCCAGGCGATTGGCTACCACCCGGAAATCATCCTGGCTGGCCGACGGCTCAACGACAGCATGGGTGCCTATGTCGTTGCGCAATTAGTAAAAGCCATGACCAAGAAGCGTCTTCAGGTTGAAGGTGCCAAAGTGCTGGTCATGGGGCTTACCTTCAAAGAAAACTGTCCCGACCTGCGCAATACTCGTGTGGTCGATATCGTCGCGGAACTGAAGGACTACAACTGCGAGGTTGATGTTTACGACCCTTGGGTGACTGTCGAAGAAGCCGAGCACGAATACGGCATCACACCCATCGCAAAACCTGATAACGGGAATTACGATGCCATCATCCTGGCTGTCGCCCACCACCAATTCAAAGACATGGGTGCCGCAGCTATCCGTGCCCTTGGTAAGCCGGCTTCGGTTCTTTACGACTTGAAGTATGTGCTTTCAACACAGGAATCGGATCTGAGGCTGTGACCATGACTGCCTACGAATCACTGCAGCAACAACTCAAGGCTGAGCCTAAGACCTGGCTCGTCACGGGCGTTGCGGGTTTCATCGGCAGCAATCTGCTTGAAGCCCTGCTCAAACTGGATCAGCGCGTTGTTGGCCTGGACAACTTCAGCACTGGCTATCAACGCAACCTCGACGAAGTTCAAACTCTCATCAGCACCGAACAATGGGACAACTTCCAGTTCATCAATGGCGACATCCGCAACAGTGACGACTGTCGTCGCGCGTGTGAGGGCGCGGACTATGTCCTCCATCAAGCGGCCCTCGGTTCCGTCCCTCGCAGCATCGCAGACCCCATCACCACCAACCAGAACAACATCGATGGATTCCTCAACATGCTGGTTGCAGCGCGCGACGCCAAGGTCAAACGCTTTGTCTACGCCGCCAGCAGTTCTACCTATGGTGACCACCCCGACCTGCCCAAGGTGGAAGACAAAATCGGCAAGCCTCTGTCGCCTTATGCTGTCACCAAGTTGGTCAATGAGCTCTATGCCGATGTGTTCGCACGAACCTATGGCTTTAAAACTATCGGCCTGCGCTACTTCAATATTTTCGGTCGCCGCCAGGATCCCGAAGGTGCCTACGCCGCCGTCATTCCCAAGTGGATCGCTGCCCTGATCAAAGGCGAGCCGGTCTACATCAACGGCGATGGCGAAACCAGCCGGGATTTCTGCTACATCGACAACGCCGTGCAGGCCAATTTGCTGGCAGCGACCACTGACAACCCGGAAGCGGTGAACCAGGTCTACAACGTTGCCCTGGGGGACAGGACGACCCTCAACGGTCTGTTCTCCATGATCCAGGCCAGTCTGAACCAACTCGGGGTGAAGTCCGATATGCAGCCCAAGTACCGGGATTTTCGCGCCGGGGATGTTCGGCACAGCCAGGCGGATATTGGCAAGGCACAGCGCTTGCTGGGTTATGTGCCGAGAGTGCGGATTGCCGAAGGCATTGGGAACGCCATGCCTTGGTATATCAAGCACGTCTAGGCGCTAGAGGTTGCCAGCCATGACGACTAATAACCATCGCAATGTCCATCCCTCCAGCCTCATTGAAGAGGGGGTGGCGGTTCATGAAACCGCCTTGATCGGACCCAACTGCTACCTGAGAGGCCGGATGTCCATCGGGGCCAACGCGCACCTCAAGGGTGGCTTGACGCTGATCGGTGACATACATGTCGGGCACGATGCATTCATTGAGCCCGGTGTCTGTATTGCTTCCGATGCGAACAAGGAGCCGCCTCAAGAAGGCAAGGTAGTTGTCTGCGAAGGCGCCCATGTGGGCGCTGGATGCGTGCTCTATCAGGGGGTCGTTATTGGCCGCTATGCCCGTATCGAACCGGGGTCTGTTATTTTTCGGAATATTCCCCCGTATGCCGTCGTCAGCGGAAACCCCGCAGTCATTACCGGCTATGTGCGGGACACCTCTCAGCAGCGGGCTGTTCCGATCACGATTGTCGAAAAACCGGATGCCCCAGGGGTTTATCCTTTTAATGTTCGCGGGGTTGCGCTTTATCAGTTCCAGCGTATTCGGGATTTAAGAGGAGACCTCACGGTCGGTGAGTTTGAACGCAATATCCCGTTCATCCCCAAGCGATATTTTGTGGTGTTCGATGTCCCTAGTTATGAGACCCGAGGTGAACATGCCCACAAGCGTTGCCACCAGTTCTTGATATGCCCCTCGGGGAGTGTGTCCGTCGTGGTGGACGACGGTGTTAGCCGGGAGGAGATTACTCTCAATAAACCCAACATGGGTTTGCTGATACCGGCGAGAGTCTGGGGTGTCCAGTATAAATACTCTGCAGGTTCTGCATTGATTGTGTTTGCATCCGAGTATTATGACCCGGATGACTACATCAGAAACTACGACGAGTTTGTGAAATTTTGCGAGTTGAATTCTTGATTCCTTTTCTAGATCTCAAATCCACTTACCTTGAGCTTAAGTCGGAGATTGATGCGGCGGTAATGCAGCTGCTGAATTCCGGCTGGTACATACTGGGACCGGAGGTGGAGCAATTCGAAGCCGAGTTTGCAGCCTTTTGCGGCGCATCCCATTGTGTTGGGGTCGGGAACGGCTTGGATGCGCTGATTCTCGCCCTGAGGGCCTTGGATATCGGCCCCGGTCAGGAAGTGATTGTTCCTGCGAATACCTATATAGCGACCTGGCTTGCTGTCAGCGCTGTTGGGGCAACGCCCGTTCCGGTGGAGCCTGAACCTGAAACGCATTGCCTTGATCCGCACCGGGTTGAGCAGGCCATTACCCCACGTACTGCGGCCCTGCTACCGGTCCACCTCTACGGGCATCCCGCCGATGTGCAGGCACTGTCCCTGTTATGCCAGAAATACGGGTTGCGGATGGTGGAGGATGCGGCTCAGGCCCATGGTGCCCAATTTGGCGAACAGCGGATCGGATCGACGGGGGATATCGTGGCCTGGAGTTTCTACCCGGGTAAGAATCTGGGTGCATTCGGTGATGGTGGCGCAATTACTACCAATGATCGAGCGCTCGCAGAGCGGGTTTCCACGCTGCGGAACTACGGCTCGACGATCAAGTACATCAATACTGAAAAAGGGGTCAATAGCCGTCTGGACCCTATCCAGGCTGCCGTACTGAGGGCCAAGCTTCCGAAACTGCGCGAGTGGAATGCCCGGCGCGAGCAAATTGCCCAACTGTATTCCTCCCGTTTCTCTGGCCTGCCTATTGGCCTGCCCACGGTGAAAGCCGGAGCCACCCATGCATGGCATCTGTATGTAATTACCACCTCCGTTCGTGAGGCGCTCCAGGCACACCTGACCAAGCAAGGGGTGGGAACCCTGATTCACTACCCCGTGCCCCCTTTCAGGCAGAAAGCATTCGAGGAATTCGCTTATCGAGCCGAAGAATGGCCGATAGCGGATAGCTTAGCAGGCCAGGTACTGAGTCTCCCCATGGGACCTCATCTGGCCATCGAGGATGCCTCCCGTGTTGCGGATGCTGTTGAACTGTTTTTTGGCGGCTGATTCAGCCCGTGCCAATTAAAGTGGATTAGATGTCTAACCCCCAGCCTACGAATTTCCTGGAAGCAATCCGACTTTCCGAGCTGACTCAAATTGATGATCTCCTTGAATCAATGGGTCATAAAGGAGCCAGTATTCTTGAGATAGGTGCCGGTACTGGGTGGCAGGCTCGGGAGCTGGCCAGCCGGGGTTATCAGGTTTCTGCCATTGATATTTCCTCCAGCAATCACAGCAGCGCTCGAATCTGGCCCATTATGGATTTTGATGGTCGGCACATCCCGTTCTCTGATGCATCGTTTGATGTGGTATACAGCTCCAACGTACTGGAGCATGTTGAGGATCTGGAAACGCTGAATCAGGAAATGGTGCGAGTGCTCCGACCTGGCGGGCGTGCCATTCATTATGTCCCCACACGTGCTTGGCGGGCTTGGTCGCTGGCGGCGTTCTACCCCTCGTTGGTACGCGACGTATGGCGTCGGCTCTTCTCGCCAAAAGTGAAGCAGGCGCCACCTGTTGCTACAGAAAACCCGTCAACTCCTCTCCATGTGCCTGGCAACAACCCGAGTCGGCCCTTGCTCCAGAAAGTGCTACGTAGGTTGGTCCCGCATGCGCATGGCGCCGAGGGATCGTGCTGGTCTGAACTCACCCGATTCGCTCGCCCATCCTGGGACAGATATTTCACCTCAGTGGGTTGGGTAGTTGAGGATTATCGGAGCAATGGCTTGTTTCTCACGGGTGAGATGTTGATGGGCGGGTTATTGCCCACCACTTTGCGGACTCGTCTCAGTAAATACTTTGGAAGCACAGCTCACCTATATGTGCTGAAGCGCATGTAATACCTATGAATGAACCTGTCCTAGACCTAAACTACGGCCCATGGCTACCCGCCAAGCGCGACTCTAAAATACTGGATTTGGGGTGCGGCGATGGGCGCATCCTGCGTTTTCTCGCAGCAAAGGGATATACCTCCCTATTTGGTGTTGACCGGGATGCGTCGATGTTATCGGCGGCTGGTGAAATTCCGGGTGTAACGCTTGAATTAACAGAAGTGGATGCTCAGTATCTTGGGAATAAGAAGGAATGTTTTGATCTTATTATTGTCAGGCAGATGATTTACTACATAGATCGAGGCCACTCCTTGCAGTTTATGCAGGCACTCAGAGGTGCATTGACTGAAGACGGTATATTGATCATTGAATATTTCAATGCCTCATTAATATCATCACGTTTTACGGAATTAAAAGACCCTTTTATCCGTACGGCATACACAGAGCACTCCATGCGGCGATTAATCGCGGCCAGTGGTTTGCATGAGTGGACTACATTTGGTGAGGGCATGATTTACAAAAATTGGCGATCCGGTTTGTATGGCGTCATTCGATCACTCTGGTTCACCCTGCTAAAAGGGATATATATCATTGAGCGTGGCTATGATGGAGAGATCCCAAAAATTGGCCAAAAATCGATCCTCGCTATTGCTGGTCGTACACCTCAAAAAGTATCCGCCAAGGGGTTGGGCTGACTTATGAAGGTGATTCACCTTTGGCAAGATTATTCGCCTAATCTATTTGATCGGGCTCATCCGCTCTGCTTGGAGCATGGGATCGATTCTGAAGTGGTATGCCAAGCTTTTATAGAAAATGGTGCCAAAAAATTACCGAATACCTATTCGGTTAGGACGCGAACCCCTGCGGAATCCAATTCCCAGCAATTCTTTTCTAGGGTACGTCGCTTTGTTCGGAGAAAAGTTGATACCCGTCGTTTCGCAAAGCTGGCCACTGAACACACTTTGCAGGGAAAACCGGATATTGCCCATTGCCACTTTGGAACAACCGCAGCCGTATTGGCGCAACATGGAGCGCTACCCCGTATTCCATTTCTGGTGTCGTTCTATGGCGTTGATATCAGCCAGTCTTTGAATAACCTTGCGGTATTGAATGCATACAAGGAGGTTATTAGTAAAGCTTCCCTGCTGCATGTGCTATGTGATGAAGCTGAAGAGCGCCTATTGGCCCTTGGCTGTCCACGGGAAAAAATTCGCATTGCCAATCTTCCGATTGACCTCAGTGCGATTCCAGATATTGGAGTGGAAGCTTTAGGAACGACTCGTTTTCTGATCCCTGCTCGGTACGTAGAAAAGAAAGGGCATTTGGTATTGCTAAAAGCCTATCGACGCTTAGTCGATGTCGGCTACCCTGTCGAGTTGACCTGCTTTGGGTATGGTCCGGTCGAATGGCTATTGCGGGCGATAGATGATCTTGCGTTAAAGGATCATGTCAAGGTAATAGACAACCGCCAAACTGGTGATTTCATGACAGAGTACGTCAGGCAACTTCGAGTGCATGACGTGGTGCTCGCACCATCTGTACGCGCCGCCAGTGGCGACGACGAAGGTGGGCCTGCGTTGACATTGGTTATGGCGCAGGCCGCCGGAAAACCGGTGATTGCCTCTGATTTTCCCGGGGCAGAGCGCTCGATTAGAGATGGCGTAGAAGGGAGAATAGTAGCAGGGGGGAGTGTTGAAAGTCTTTACGCCAGTATGGCTGAGTTAATAAATCAAGAAGAGGCATGGAAGAAATTTGGATCGGCAGGTAAGGCCTGCGTACGGGGCGAATTTTCGGATTCAACTTACTGGAAAAATTTGAGCGAATGGTATGGGATTGTATGTCGCTGAGGTTTGTTCCCTTGGTTTGCTTCTATAAAGCTGACGCATCATGAGATTGAGCTTTATGCGCCAGCTTCGTGAGGGCGCCCTATTAAGCGCTTCCAAGCTACTTTGTGGTGTATTGAAAATAAAGGTAATCGCAATCGCTTTGGGGGTTCAGGGAGTCGGCTTGCTTTCGCTAGCAATGCAGTTCCAAGGTACGGCGTTGACATTTATATCCTTAAGCTTGGCTGTCGTAATAATTAATCAAGGCCGAACCTTTATGGAGCAAGGAGACCCCAGACGCTCGGGAAAGGTTTTAGGTACAGGGATAGCAATAATGTCAGCTAGTGCTGGTGTATTTGTTGTCCTGGCGTTTATGCTGGATTGGGGTTTTCAGCTAGATGGCCGAATTGGTATTGATAGTTTTGTGCTGGTTGCAGTTGCTATTTCGGCTTTTGTTATGGCTGCTTCCTCTGTCGTTTGGGAAAGTACTTGTTTTCTTATCGACAAGTATCCAGTGTATGTTCGTGTAAATATCGTATCGGCATTTGTTGATTCCGTCGTGATAGCCTTGGGCGCATGGTTTTACGGTGTTGATGGCGCTTTGTATGCGCTACTCCTAACCAGCGTTGCACAGTTTGTCGTCTATTACTTTCTGGTCGTAAGAGAGGAGGGAGCTAGGGAGTTGCTGGGTAATTTAAGGGTTGAGCGTACGCTCCTGCTGCCTATGTTTAGGCAATGCCTCTCGGTTCAGGCAACTTCAATATTGGTTCAATTATCACCCTTGCTGGCAAGGGGACATATCATCTTGGTCAATGGCAACGTAGAGAACGGCTATCTACAGGTTGCAACGGCGTTATCTTCATATTTACTTCCTTTTGTTATGAATGGTGTGTGGGGGCATTTGCACCCCTATGTTGCCGCGTATGGAGACAGTGCCGAATCCCGCAAGGAACTTTCCGCAACTTTGGAAAAAGTCATGCCGATCGCAGCACTTGCATGTGTTTTTGTGGTTGTGGCTAGCCCAATTCTTATATCTGTCTTTTATACAGGTGATTTTTTGCCGGCAAGGAGATTGATGATATTTTATTTCGCGGCAGAAGTTATGTTTATAGGCTTGTCCGTGCTGACTGCCTATGTTGTGGCTGCCAAAATGTATTCATATTGTTTTGCGGCTTATGCTTTATATCATGTGATTCTGTTGTCTAGTGTATTCTTGTTTTCTAATGAGTTTGGTTCAATGTCCTATGTGTTGGGGCATATTATTGGTGTTTCGTTGCTTTCGGCTGTTTCAATGATTTGGGGTGTTCGATCCGGAACGCTTTCAATTGGGCTGGTTAAGAAAATTGGATTGGTTGTGTTGGCTGCGGAAATTTGCATTCTATTTGAAGCTTTCGATGTTTTTCTTCTTGAAAATCCAGTTCGCGTAGCGTGGTATTTGTTTCCGCTTCTGGTTATTTTTTATATAAAAACTATTGTTAATAAAACTGCCGTTGAACAATTGGCTTGAAGTGTTTGTTGGTGAGATATGAATAAAGTGCCTGGGGTTTCTGTTTTTACTGCTACCTTTAATCGACGCAGTACCATACATAGAGTTTATGAGTCGCTAGTTCAGCAGACTTATAGAGACTTTGAGTGGATAGTAATAGATGATGGTTCCGAAGATAATACTGGCGAATTGATATCGCACTATCAGTCAATAGCAAATTTTCCAATTACGTACATATGGCAAGAGAATCGTGGTAAGCATACGGCTTACAACTTATTCGCTGCCCATGCTAAAGCGCCGTTGTATTGCTCAATTGATTCCGATGATGCGGTCTTGTCTAATTGCCTGGAGCGCATGTTGTTTCATTTTGATTCGATACCGAGTGGCGAAAAAGCCAGGTATGCAGGAATTATGTGTTTGGCCAAGAATCAACATGGTGAATTGATTGGTGATGAATTTTTCCCCGAGGATATGGGCGATAATATTGTCTCTGTTCTGTTGAGGCATAAAAAACTTGGCGACAAAGGTTGCTTGAATCGTGTGGACGTGCTCAAAGAATTTCCATTCCCGGAAGATGCTTTAAACGTCTATTTACCAGAGAGTTATCACATTCATGGTTACTCTGCAAAGTATAAAACTCTGTTCGTAAATGAGATTCTGATAAAGCCATGGACAGATCCTAGGGCCGATCATCTTTCTCACGCCTTAGGGACCGAGAAAAACTTGAAAGGTAGCATATATGGTTTGCTGGCATGGCCGAAATACTCTATGCGCTATTTTTTCCGCAGGCCAAAGCTTTTTGTTGCGGTTACTTCAAAATATATTGCAGTGTCGCTGATTCTTAAGAAGTCGTTTTCGGATCAGTATCGCCAAATTGGAAATTTTTGGGGTTGCCTTCTTTGGGCTGCTTTGCTTCCCCTTGGATTATTTAGATTTCTTATTAATAAATAATGTTCAGGGTTATCATGTGTCAAGGTAATGGCCATAAGATAAGTTTAAAGACTCGCCTTCTTAACCAATTGAGAGCTTTTTTGGTGGGTACGGATTTTGAACGCTGGGCTTCGTGCTCTATTCGAGGTTCTGGAATTCTGTCGCCTTTGTTGAAGCGCCTGATTCCAAATAATTATCAATACTTGAAACCTTCGATCCGCCAGTTTGAGCATAATGGAATCGTGTTGAATGTAGATATTAGTGACTATATTGGCCATACGGTTTTTTTTGGCTTGAACACAGATTTGCATAAACTCTTTGATTTGTGTCGTTCGAATAGTATTGTTTTTGATATTGGTGTGAATATAGGCTGGACTGCTATGAATATGAGCAAGATTTGCTCCTGCGGTCAGGTTTATGGTTTTGAACCAGATACGATCAACTTTATTGCCTGTTCAAAAAATCTCGAATTAAACCCAGATATACGTAATCTCATCCTTACTAAGGTAGCTCTTGGTGATCAAGATGCCATGGTTAAAATGGTTGTTTCTGAGCCTACCAATTTAGGAGGAAATCGAGTAGGGGAGTCAAGTATTAACGCAGGTGATGCCGATGTGGCGATGACGACACTGGATTCTTTTTTTTCAAGCCGTTCATTGAGTCGGTTGGATCTTGTCAAGATAGACACTGAAGGCTATGAATTGAGGATTTTGCAGGGTGGGTTCGCTACACTGTCCAATCTTCATCCAGTGCTGTTTGTTGAGGTTAACGATAATAATCTTCGCCGTAATGGTGATAGCGCAAAGGCATTGATAGAATTCTTGCACCGAGCTGGTTATATGAATATTGTCAACTCCGAGACGGGCGATGCTGTCCAGCTTGGAGATGACTTTTCAGACATACATATGGATATTATTGCCAGAGCTTAAGTTTCTGGTTTTTTTGTTTCTGGTATTTGTCGGGGTTATTATGAGCTTTGAAGGCAAGAAGATTCTTGTTACGGGTGTTTGCGGGACGATTGGGTCAGCTTTGGTTCATGCTTTGCTTTCAGATGAATATGGACCAGGTGTCAATGTTGTAGGTATTGATATTAACGAAAGTGAGATTTTTTACCTTGCAAATCAATATAAGGATTTGGGAAGCGCGAAGTTTCGATTGATTGATATTCGTGATCGTGATGCACTGGTTAAGGTGTTTAAGGGTGTGAATATTGTTATTCACGCAGCCGCTCTTAAACATGTGGCGATTTGTGAGGATAACCCTGATGAGATGCTGCAGACAAATCTGTTGGGTGTTCGTAATGTAATTCATGCTGCAAATATTAATCGGGTTGAAAAAGTTGTTTTCACTAGCTCAGATAAAGCTGTTAATCCTTCTAGCAATATGGGTGCCTCAAAGTTGGTTGGTGAAGGCCTGATTCGATCTGCATCTAAGGAGGCCGGGGCTGAAGGACCTATCTTTGCCTCAACACGTTTTGGTAACGTGCTTGGATCCAGGGGCTCCGTGATCCCTATCTTCTTGCGCCAAATTCAAGAGAAGTCCCCTCTGACATTAACCCATAAGGAAATGACCCGTTTTGTAATGGGTATTGATCAAGCGGTGACCCTGGTTCTTGATTCCGTGAGTCTTGCAAGGGGTGGCGAGATTTTTGTAACTAAGATGCCTATTCTTGCGGTTCTCGGACTCGCTGAAGTAATGCTTAATCATTTTGCCGCGATGGATGTCGGGATAAAAGAGATCGGGATTAAGCCTGGTGAGAAGCTTTATGAGGAATTGATGACTGAACCAGAATCCCAGCGAGCCATAGAACTGGAGAAATATTTTGTTATTTTCCCGTCCGAGGACAGGGTTAATACTGCTTCAGAAACAGATTATGGCCAAATCGTCGCAAGAGAACTCAAGGGGCAGTATAACTCTCACCTGGGTCCATTTATGACTCATGGGGAAATTCTTGCTTTTCTGAAGAGCAATGATCTTCTTTCTTTTGATGGGGTTTCGTAACGTATTGGATTTTGTCCAAATTTTTCCGCTTGCTTTGTAGTTGCTGTTTGATCGGGTTGAGATGGGTGCGTCTATAAATTTTGGCCAATCTGTTATTTATATTACCTACGATGGTTTACTTGATCCGTTGGGGAGCAGCCAAATTTTGCCTTATATAAAGAGAGTCCTGAATCCGTGACCTGTTAGTAGAATAAATCTGATTTATCATTATAAATCAATGACTTAGTGATAAAATGGCCTTCACCCTGAAGGTGAGAATTGCCATGACCGACTTCATTATCAAGAAACTGCCCTATGACCTCAGCTCCCATGCCGGTCTGGCCTTTATTGGCAAGTATCTTAAATCCATCAAGATCAATTCTCTCATCGATTCGGCCTGTCCCGTGCGCTCGGGTGTGGCCAACAGCGACATCCTCAAATCCTACCTGGGCTTGCTGTGTCTGGGCAAGAACGACTTTGATGCCATCGAAGGGTTGCGTGACAACGCCTTCTTCAAACGCGCCCTGGGTTTGAAGGATGTTCCTTCCAGCCCCACCCTGCGTCAACGCCTGGATGCCCATGCTGCTGCCTGGTTTGACCTGGTGCCGCCAATGAATCAGCGTCTGCTTGCCAGTCGTATCAATGGCCAGCCCATTGATTTCGGTGTTCTGAGCTGTGGCTACACCCCGCTTGATCTGGACACCTTTGCCATGAACAACGGTTTTACCAAGAAGGAGCTGATCGGGCGTACATACGCAGGAGTGGATGGCTACTGCCCGTTTGCGGTGTATCTGGGGCGTCTGGGTTATTGCCTGGAATTGACTCTGCGCCCGGGTGTGCAGCATTCGGCTGCCGAGAGTCAATACAACTTTGAGCGCGCCTTGCCGATGGCTGCATCTTTGGTGAGTACGTCGCTGCTGGTGCGGGCAGACTCGGGCTTTTGCTCTTTGAAGCTGATGCAGGAAATTACCGCCCAAGCCAGCGCTTTGCAGCGTGAGATCGCCTTGATCATCAAGTGGAATCCGCGCAAAACTCCCGTGGAGACGATCGCCAATCAAAAGACGGCCGATGCCAGCATGCAGTGGACGGTACTGCGAGAAGGCAAGCGCCAGTGCATCTGGCAGGAAAATCTGGACTTGGCCGGTGTGGGCAGTGCCACCAACCCGGCTCGGCGCATCTTTCGTCTGACCGAGCGCACCATCAACAAGCATGGCGTGAGGCTGCTGTTGCCAGACTATGAGCTGGAGGGTTGGACGACAACGTTGCCCGAAAAGTTCAGCACCAGTGATGTCATTGCCCTGTACTGTGATCACGCCACCCATGAGCAGTTCCATTCGGAGTTCAAGACCGACATGGACTTGGAGCGTCTGCCTTCGGGCAAGTTTGATACCAACTACTTGGTATGCCAGCTCGCTGCGGTGGCGATGAACCTGCTGCGCCTGATTGGGCAGAACACGCTCAATGAGAGCGAGAGTCCCGTGCGCCACACGGCCCAACGCCGAAGAATCAGGACGGTGATGCACGAGATGATGTTCAAGGCCGCACGCATGATCAGGCATGCTGGGCGTTGGGTTCTGGGTTTGGGTCAGAGTGATAGCGGGTTTGCGGTGTTTGAGCGCCATTACAAGCAGCTTGGCGTTGCGTAGCGACCGACAAAATCCAGAACGATGTCGCAAGATGCTATCTGCATGGCGCAGGCTTGGATAGAAGCCTCCAAAATTTGCACCAGACGCAAAGTTTTCGCGTAAAACCGTCAACGAACATGATTGTTTGACGCAAACAGCGGGTTTGAGCAGAGGATTCACAAGATTTCTGGGTATTTTGAAGATATTCGGGGAGAAAATCAGAACTTGAAATTTGAGGTCACGGATTCAGGGAGAGTGTCATCTCACCCCAGATATGTTCATATCCTCAGCTTCGAGAAGGCAGATCGGTTGCAGGCTGGCAGCAATCCACCGAAGTTAAGTCCAGCCGATCACCCCTTGTAAGCCAAATGAGGATGCGGTTTGACGTGATACTTGGGTCTGGGCTGTCGTCGCCCTGGAACCCGTCGAAGGGAGTTTACGCCCAAAAGTTTGAACGCCTGTTGCACGAAGGTGCTCGCACCTTGCAGCGCCAATACCATGCGCGGCAAGAAGCGCGCCAAACATGCAGCGGCGTATGAACGATTACAAACACGCTGCTTGGCATTGAGTTCGATCTGATCGGCCGCACCCAAACAAAGCAGCGAAGCCAGATTGTCGGCCAGCACTTTGGCATGCACATCCACCAGCAAGGCATGCTGAGTCAACCCCGAGACACACTCCAGCTTGGCTCGATGCTTGAGCCGCTTGAATGCCTCTTCGATACGCCAGCGCTGATGGTAGAGATCGCCAAACAGCGCAGCCGGGAATTCGCTGGCGGGCAAATTGGTTGCCACCACACGAATCTGGCCATCGGCTGTCACACACTTGACCAAGCGCACCTGCGGAGCCTGCTGAGAACACCCGAGTTCGACAGTTAATTTTGTAACGTGTTGATTCATATAGGTGCACGTTTGAAATGTGCCACTACAGCAGGGTCAACTGGGCGGGAAGAGTCGGTTTTTTGATCGTCAGTGCTTGCAAGATCGC
>Ga0233424_10000191_pt1 | contig 86040 bp, 87 predicted proteins | sample Watercolumn_Towu_FD_181011 | JGI IMG/M metagenome (GOLD analysis project Ga0233424, IMG submission 181011) | Freshwater microbial communities from Lake Towuti, South Sulawesi, Indonesia - Watercolumn_Towuti2014_125_MG | ecosystem: Environmental > Aquatic > Freshwater > Lake | place: Indonesia... | reverse complement strand
GCCCTCACCCCAACCCTCTCCCAGAGGGAGAGGGAGCAGCAGGGCACTGTGACTGCCACCACCATCTCAATGGCGGAAGTGGCGGGTACCGGTCAGCACCATCGCGATGCCCCGTTCGTCCGCGGCGGCGATGACCTCCTCGTCGCGCATGCTGCCGCCCGGGTGGATCACGCAGGTCGCACCGGCATCCACCACGACGTCCAGCCCGTCGCGGAACGGGAAGAACGCGTCGCTGGCCACCGCGGTGCCGGCCAGCGTCAGGCCGGCGGCCTGGGCCTTGATGCTGGCGATGCGGGCCGAGTCGAGGCGGCTCATCTGGCCGGCGCCCACGCCCATCGTCATGCCGTCCTTGCAGAACACGATGGCGTTGCTCTTGACGAAGCGGGCCACGGTCCAGGCGAAGCGCAGGTCGTCGAGCTGCTGCGCGGTGGGCTGCACCTTCGTGACCACCTTCAGCTCGCCGACGAGGTCGACGTTGTCGGCCGACTGCAGCAGCATGCCGCCCCCCACGCGTTTCATGTCGAGCGCGTTCGACAGCTTGCTGATCGGCACTTCGAGCAGCCGCACGTTGGTCTTGCTCGCGTAGGCGGCGCGGGCGGCCGGCGTGATCTGCGGCGCGAGCGCGACCTCGACGAAGTGCTTGTTGGCGTTGATCTGCTCGACCACGTCCGCCTCGAGCGGGCGGTTGAACGCGATGATGCCGCCGAAGGCGCTGGTGGGGTCGGTCTGCAGCGCCTTCTGGTAGGCCTCGAGCAGCGTCGCGCCGACGGCCACGCCGCACGGGTTGGCATGCTTGACGATCACGCAGGCCGGGGCGTCGAAGGCCTTCACGCATTCCCACGCGGCGTCGGCGTCGGCGATGTTGTTGAAGCTCAGCTCCTTGCCCTGGATCTGCGTCCACTGTGCCAGCGTGCCGTCGGCCGGCTGGGCGTCGCGGTAGAACGCGGCGCTCTGGTGCGGGTTCTCGCCGTAGCGCATGCCCTGCACCTGCGTGAGCTGCAGGTTGAAGACGGCCGGGTAGGCCTCGCGGGTGGGCACGGCCTCGGTCTGCTGCTCGGCACCGGCGGTCAGCGAGGTGAGGTAGTTGGTGATCATGCCGTCGTACGCGGCGGTGTGGGCGAACACCTTCTTCGCCAGGCCGAACTTGGTGGCGCGCTGCAGTCCACCGGCCTGCAGCTCGGCCAGCACCTGCGGGTAGTCGCTCGGGTCGATCACGACACCGACGTCCTGCCAGTTCTTGGCTGCCGCGCGCAGCATCGCCGGGCCGCCGATGTCGATGTTCTCGATCGCGTCTTCCAGCGTGCAGTCGGCCTTCGCGGTGGCCTGGGCGAACGGGTACAGGTTGATCACCAGCAGGTCGATGGTGCCGATGCCGTGTTCCTTCAGCGCGGCCATGTGGGCCGGCACGTCGCGGCGCGCCAGCAGGCCACCGTGCACGCGCGGGTGCAGCGTCTTCACGCGGCCGTCGAGCATCTCCGGAAAGCCGGTGATCTCGGACACCTCGGTGACCGGCAGGCCGGAGTCGGCCAGCAGCTTCGCGGTGCCGCCGGTGGACAGCAGCTGGATGCCTTGCTGGTGCAGCGCGCGGGCGAAGTCGACGATGCCGGACTTGTCGGAAACGGAGAGGAGGGCTGTGGCCATGGCAGGGACTCTTTTCTCGGAAATCACTTCAACAATTTGTGCTCAACGAGCTTGCGACGCAAGGTGTTGCGGTTGATGCCCAACCATTCGGCGGCGCGGCACTGGTTGCCGTCGGCCTTCTGCATCACCACGTCGAGCAGCGGTTTTTCGATGGCCTTGAGCACCATCTCGTGCAGGCCGTGCGGGTCGGTGCCGCGCAGGTCCTGGAAGTAGGTCTCGAGGGTTTCGCGCACGCAGGCTTCGAGGGGGGCGTGCGCGTCGGCGGCTTTGCGGGTGGTCATGCTGCGACGGGCTCGTCGTCGTCATGGGCCGCGCCGGTGCCGCGCTCGGGGAGCAGGGCGTGGTCGCGGGCCAGGGTGTCGAAATAGGCTTGCACCAGGCGGTGCTGTTCGGCGGTGTCGTCCACCGTGTTCATGCGGGCGCGGAACAGCGTCGCCCCGGGCAGCCCGGCGGTGTACCAGCCGATGTGCTTGCGCGCGCTGCGCACGCCGCTGTATTCACCATAGAGCTGGTAGTGCTCGTCGAGGTGCTCGAGCAGCCAGTCGCGCACCTGCAGCGTGGCCGGGGCGGCGAGGTGCTCGCCGGTGGCGAGGAAGTGCGCGATCTCGCGGAAGATCCACGGCCGGCCCTGCGCGGCGCGGCCGACCATCAGCGCATCGGCCCCGGTGGCGGCGAGCACCTCGCGGGCCTTCTCGGGGCTGGCGATGTCGCCGTTGGCGGCCACCGGGATGCGCAGCGCCGCCTTCACCGCGCGGATGGTCTCGTATTCGGCGTGGCCCTTGTAGCCCTGGTCGCGCGTGCGGCCGTGCACCGTCACCATCGCGACGCCGAGCGCCTCGGCGCCCTGCGCGAGCTTCACGGCGTTGCGGGTCTGGGCGCACCAGCCGGTGCGCATCTTCAGCGTGACCGGCACGTTGTGCGGCGCCGCGGCCGTCACCACCGCCTCGACGATGCGCAGCGCCAGCGTCTCGTCGCGCATCAGCGCCGAGCCGGCCCAGACGTTGCACACCTTCTTGGCGGGGCAGCCCATGTTGATGTCGATGACCTGCGCGCCGTGGGCGATGTTGTCGCGCGCCGCCTCGGCCATCAGCAGCGGCTCGGTGCCGGCGATCTGCACCGCGATCGGCGCCGATTCGCCGCGGTGGTCGCGGCGGCGCTGGGTCTTCGCGGTGCCCTGCAGCTCGGGCTTGCTGGTGATCATCTCGCTCACCGCGTAGCCGGCGCCCAGGCGCTTGCAGAGCTGGCGGAACGGGCGGTCCGTCACCCCGGCCATCGGCGCGACGAAAAGCGGGTTCGGCAGTGCGACCGGGCCGATCAACATGGCTGGAAGTGAAAAAGTTTGCAGCCCGGCTGCGCAAAAAAGAGGCAGGAGTATAAGGCCGTGGCCCGGCGGGCCTTGCACCACTGCGCCGAGAATCGCAGCGATGGAAGCATGGCTCGGCGCGGGAATCCAGCAGCTGCTCGCCGCCCTGGCGTTGCCCGGGGTCGGGCTGGGCGCGGTGTTCGTCGTCTCGTTCGTGTCGGCCACGCTGCTGCCGATGGGCTCGGAGCCGGCGGTGTTCGGCCTGGTGAAGCTGCAGCCCGAGATGTTCTGGCCGGCGATCGCGGTCGCGACGCTCGGCAACACGCTCGGCGGCGGCCTGAGCTGGTGGATGGGCTATGGGGCGGAGCGGGCGTTCGAGAAGGTCACGCACCGCAGCGGCGAGGCGCGGGCGCTGGCGTTGCTGCAGCGGCTCGGGCCGAAGGCCTGCCTGCTGAGCTGGCTGCCGCTGGTGGGCGATCCGCTGTGCGCGGTGGCCGGCTGGCTGCGCCTGCCGTTCTGGCCCTGCCTGGGTTACATGGCGATCGGCAAGTTCGCGCGCTACCTGGTGATGACCGCCGGCCTGCTGTGGCTGTGGCCGGCGTGAGCAGGCGCTCCGTCAGTGCAGCTTCGGCGGGCGCTGCAGGAACAACTGGTCGGGCACCAGCTCGCTCAGGAACGCGGCCGGCGACAGCACCCGGAAGTTCATGCCCGGCGCGCGCGGCACCTCGTCGGGCGACGGCGTGATCAGCACCTGCGCCTGGCCGGCCATCGCCAGCAGCACGCTGGCCATGCCGGCAGGCGGGCGCTTGACGCTGCGCCGCACGCCGAGCCGCCGGGCGATGCGCACGAAGTCGCGCAGCATCGACTTGCGCGCGGCCAGCGGCGCGTGCGCGAAGAACGGGCTGGACAGCGCCCGGCACAGCTCGCGCAGCGTGTCGTCGCTCACCAGCGGGATGCAGCGGCCCTCGCGGCACAGGTCGATCAGCCGGCGCGCCTGCGGGTCGCCATAGACCAGTCCCATGCAGACCGACACCGGGTCGATGACCACTTTCGGCACCACGGGCGGGGCGTGACGGGTTTCAGTCGTGGACGAAAACAGCTGCATTTGCCGGCTCCGGATCATTTTTTCGCGATCCTGTGGCGGGGCAGGCCGGGTTGCCAACCACATGAGCCGGGGGTCGGCACGCCTGCACTAGGATCGGCGTGATTCCGTCACTGAATCCCTCGTTGAAAGCTGCCCCGATGACGCTGCGCGACGCCGACGCCACCCCTGCCTACGCCGAACTCACGCGTCGCCATGCGCGACAGCACCGACTGGAACACCTCGGCGCCATCTGCGGCTGGGACCGCGCGGCCTGCATGCCGGCCAAGGGCAACGATGCCCGCGCCTCGGCGCTCGCCGAGCTCGAGGGCCTGCTGCATGGCCTGCGCACCGACCCGGCGCTGAAAGGCCTGCTCGACGCGGCCGAACAGGAGCCGCTGGACGACGTCGCCATCGCCAACGTGCGCGAGATGCGGCGCGACTGGCGCGCCCACAACGCGCTGCCGGCCGCGCTGGTCGAAGCCCGGGCGCAGGCCGGCGCGCGCTGCGAACACGCCTGGCGGCGCCAGCGCCCCGCCAACGACTGGGCCGGCTTCCTCGAACACTTCGAACCGGTGCTGGCGATCGCCCGCGAGGAAGCCCGCTACCTCGCCGACGACAGCGGCCTGGGCCTCTACGACGCGCTGATGGACCGCTACGAGCCGGGCCTGCGCGTGGCCGAGGTCGACCGGGTGTTCGGCGACCTGAAGACCTGGCTGCCCGGCCTGATCGCGCAGGTGCGCGAGCGCCAGGCCGGCGAGACCGTGCTGCGGCCGCAGGGCCCGTTCCCGATCGAGCGGCAGAAGGCATTGAACCTCGCGGTGATGCGCTGGCTGGGCTTCGACCTCGAGGCCGGCCGGCTCGACGAGAGCGCGCACCCGTTCTCCGGCGGCGTGCCGGAAGACGTGCGCATCACCACCCGCTACGACGAGGCCGAGCTGCTGCAGAGCCTGATGGGCACGGTGCACGAGACCGGCCATGCCCGCTACGAGCAGAACCTGCCGCGCGCCTGGCTGGGCCAGCCGATCGGCCGCGCCCGCTCGATGGCGCTGCACGAGAGCCAGAGCCTGTCGTTCGAAATGCAGCTGGGCTGCCACCCGGGCTTCCTCGCCCGGCTGGCGCCGCTGCTGCGCGAGCACTGCGGCGACCAGCCGGCCTTTGCGCCCGACAACCTGGCGCGGCTGTTGACGCGCGTGCAGCCGGGCTTCATCCGCGTCGATGCCGACGAGGTCACCTACCCGGCCCACGTGCTGCTGCGCTACGAGATCGAACGGGCGCTGATCGAGGGCACGCTGGAGGCGAAGGACATCCCCGCCGCATGGGACGAGAAGATGCGCGACTACCTCGGCGTGGACACCCGCGGCAACTACCGCGACGGCCCGATGCAGGATGTGCACTGGACCGAAGGCGCGTTCGGCTACTTCCCCTGCTACACGCTGGGGGCGATGTATGCGGCGCACTGGTTCGCGGCGATGCGCCGCGAGCACCCCGACCTGGACACGCGCATCGCCGCCGGCGACCTCGGCGTGGTGTTCGACTGGCTCGACCAGCGCATCTGGCAGCACGCCTCACGCTGGGAGACCGCCGAGCTCACGCAGCGTGCCAGTGGCGAACCGCTGGCCCCGGCGCATTTCCGGGCCCACCTGACGGCGCGCTACCTCGGCTGACTGGTGCAGGCGCCGGCGAGGCAGCGGTGCACTTCCACCGTGATGTGCTGCAGCGCGTGCACCGGTGCGAGCCGCTCGCGGTAGGCGGCGGCGTCCAGCGGCGCGTCGGCCACCAGCGTCAGCGCGGCGCTCCAGGCCTGCGGGCCGACCTGCCAGATGTGCAGGTCGGTCACCTGGGCGTCGTGGTCGGCCTCGATCGCCGCGCGCACCGCGTCGCGCAGCGCGGTCTCGGAGGTGGCATCCACCAGGGCCTTGGCGGTGTCGCGCAGCAGGCCGAGCGACCAGCGGCCGATCACTACCGCGGCGAACAGGCCGACCACCGCGTCGGCCCAGCGCACCTGCCACCACAGGCCCGCCGCCAGCGCGGCGATCGCCAGCACCGAGGTCAGCGCGTCGGCCACCACGTGCAGGTAGGCGGCGCGGAAGTTGTGGTCGTGGTGGTGGTGGTCGCCGTGGCCGTGGTGGCTGTGGCCATGAGGGTGATGATGGTGGTGGTGATGGTGATGCGCGTCGCCCTGCGCCTCGCCGCGCGAGAGCAGCCAGGCGCTGGCGACGTTGACCGCCAGGCCGACCACGGCCACCACCATCGCCTCGCGATACGCCACGGCCTCGGGCTGCAGCAGCCGCTGGATGCCGTCCACCGCGATGCCGAGCGCCACCGCGGCCAGCAGCAACGCGCTGCTGTAGCCGGCCAGCACCTCGATCTTCCAGCCGCCGAACGCGTAGTGGGCCTTCTGGTGGGCCTGCCGCGCCAGCCGCGCCGCCAGCCAGGCCCCGCCCAGCGCACCGGCGTGCGAGCCCATGTGCCAGCCGTCGGCGGTGAGGGCCAGCGAGCCGCTGGCATAGCCCGCGACCAGCTCGATCACCATCATCACGAGCGTCAGCAGCGCCACCAGGCCGAGGGCGTGCTGGCGGTGTTCGCCGCCTTGCGCGGTGAAGGCGTGGCTGTGTTCGAACGCGGCGGTGTCGTGGCGCGGATGGGAGGCGTGGGCAACCGTCATGGATCGGGGCGGGGTCGGGTCAGGCGCCGGGTTTCAGCGCGGTGATGGTGAACTGGCCGTTGACCTTCTCGGCGTCGAAGCGCACCTTGTCGCCTTCCTTCACCTGGTCCAGCCAGGCCGGATTCTGGACGCGGTAGGCCATCGTCATCGGCGGCATCTTCAGGCTGTCGATGGGCCCGTGCTGCAGCGTGATCTTGCCCTGGGCCTTGTCGACCTTGCGCACCTCGCCGACCGTGCTCTGCGCCATCGCGGGGCCGGCCAGCCAGGCCGCCAGGCCGGCGGCCAGCAGCATCGCCAGGGGTTTCATGCGGATCTTCATCGTGGGCAACTCCTCGGGCGCACGGTGGTGCGCCCGTGACGTCATGCTACCCCCCCTAGAATTCCGCGCAGTAACCGCACTCATCTCCCGGAGTCCCCATGTCCGACGCCCCCGCTTCCGCGCACGACCTCGCGCACATCACCCCGCGTGACAAAGCCGAGCTGCTGGCGCAGGCACTGCCCTACATCCGCCGCTTCCACGGCAAGACGCTGGTCATCAAGTACGGCGGCAACGCCATGACCGACCCGGCGCTGCAGCAGGATTTCGCCGAGGACGTGGTGCTGCTGAAGCTGGTGGGCATGAACCCGGTGGTGGTGCACGGCGGCGGCCCGCAGATCGACGAGGCGCTGGCCAAGATCGGCAAGAAGGGCACCTTCATCCAGGGCATGCGGGTCACCGACGAGGAGACCATGGAAGTGGTCGAGTGGGTGCTCGGCGGCGAGGTGCAGCAGGACATCGTCGGCCTGGTCAATGCCGCCGGCGGCAAGGCCGTGGGCCTCACCGGCCGCGATGGCGGCATGATCCGCGCGCGCAAGCTGAAGATGGTCGACAAGGACGACCCGAGCAAGGAGCACGACGTCGGCCAGGTCGGCGAGATCGTCTCGATCGACCCCTCGGTGGTCAAGGCCTTGCAGGACGACGCCTTCATCCCCGTGATCAGCCCGATCGGCTTCGGCGAGGACAACGCCAGCTACAACATCAACGCCGACGTCGTCGCCGCGAAGCTGGCCACGGTGCTCGGCGCCGAGAAGCTGCTAATGCTGACCAACATCCGCGGCGTGCTCGACCGGGACGGCCAGCTGATCACCGAACTGACCGCCCGCCAGATCGACGAGCTGGTGGCCGACGGCACCATCAGCGGCGGCATGATCCCGAAGATCGCCGGCGCCATCGACGCGGCCAAGAGCGGTGTCAACGCGGTGCACATCATCGACGGCCGCGTGCCGCACGCGCTGCTCCTCGAAGTGCTGAGCGACCAGGCCTTCGGCACGATGATCCGCAGTCATTGATGACTCCCCCCCTACGGCCGGACGGCCGCCCGCTCGAGGGGGCACCCCGGGTGGACCGGCAAAGCCGGATCCACCGTGGTCGCTGGAAGGGGGGGCAGGTCTGGTTGTTCGATTTGGACGACACGCTGCACGACGCGAGCGGCGGGGCCTTCCAGGCCATCAACCGCTCGATGACCGATTACATCGTGCGCGAGCTGGCGCTGGCCGAACACGAGGCCGATGCGCTGCGCCGACATTACTGGCAGCGTTATGGCGCCACGCTGCTCGGCCTGATCCGCCACCACGGCGTGCGGCCCGAGCACTTCCTGCACCACACGCACCTGCTGCCTGAACTCGAGCAGGGACTGCGTGCGCATCCGCACGATGTCGCCGCGCTGCGCCGGCTGCCAGGCCGCAAGTACGTGCTGACCAATGCCCCGGCGGCCTACGCCCGGCGCGTGCTCGATGCGCTGGGGCTGCTGCGCTGCTTCGATGGCGTGATCCCGATCGAGCGCATGCGGGTGTTCGGCCAGTTGCGGCCCAAGCCCGACCGGCGCATGTTCCGCGTGCTGCTGCGGCGCCTGCGCGCGCCGGCCTCGCAGTGCGTGCTGGTGGAGGACACGCTGGCCCACCAGAAGGCCGCGCGGTCATTGGGCCTGCGCACGGTGTGGATGCTGCGGTGGCGGCCGGTCCCATCGGGGCGGATGCAGGGCGGCCGACCTGTGTACGTGTGTGACAGAATTCACGGGCTTTCGCAACTCCACCGCTTGCGCTGTCGCCCTCCATGTCCCAGACACCCGACGAACTGAGTGCCGAACACGGCGCCACGGCCGAGGCTGGGCGCGCCGACGCGGACGACAAGGCCGCGACGCCCGCGCGCAAGCGGCCCAAGCCCGGCGAGCGGCGGCTGCAGATCCTGCAAACACTGGCTTCGATGCTGGAACAGCCCGGCGCCGAGCGCATCACCACCGCGGCGCTGGCTGCGCGCATCGGGGTCAGCGAGGCGGCGCTGTACCGCCACTTCGCCAGCAAGGCGCAGATGTTCGAAGGCCTGATCGAGTTCATCGAATCGAGCGTGCAGGGGCTGTGGAACCAGCTGGTCGAGCGCGATCCCGACGGTCGCCTGCCCACGGGGCAGGCCGCGGCGGTGCTGCTGCAGTTCGGCGAGCGCAACCCCGGCATGACGCGGGTGCTCGTCGGCGATGCGCTGGTGTTCGAGCACGAGCGGCTGCAGGCGCGCGTGAACCTCTTCATCGACCGCATCGAGGCGCAGCTGCGCCAGGGCCTGCGACTGGACGCCGACGTGCGCGGTTCGATGACGCCCTCGGTCGACGCCGCGATGCAGGCGTCCACGCTGATGAGCTTCTGCCTCGGCCGGCTGCAGCGGTATGCCCGCTCGGGCTTCAAGCGCCTGCCCACCGAGCACCTCGACGCCTCGCTGCGCATTCTCTTGGGGTGAGGAAGCCGCCTGCCACAATGGCCGGATGTCCCCTGAACTGCTTGCCCTGATCGCGCGTGCCGAGCGCCTGCTCGGCCGCCTCGAAGCGGTGTTGCCGCATCCCCTGACCGCGCCCGACTGGACCGCCTCGGTGGCGTTCCGCTACCGCAAGCGTGCCGGTGCCGGCGTGATCGAGCCGGTGCGCCACGTCGCGACGATCGCGCTCGACGACCTGCAGGAGGTCGGCCCGCAGAAGGACCGGCTGGTGGCCAACACCCGCCAGTTCGTGCAGGGCAAGCCGGCCAACAACGTGCTGCTCACCGGCGCCCGCGGCACCGGCAAGAGCTCGCTGATCAAGGCCTGCCTGAATGCCTTCTCCGCCGATGGCCTGCGGCTGATCGAGGTCGACAAGACCGACCTGATCGACCTGCCGGACCTGGTCGAGTTGATCGCCGGACGGCCGGAGCGCTTCATCGTCTACTGCGACGACCTCAGCTTCGAGGAAGGCGAGGCCGGCTACAAGGCGCTGAAGTCGGTGCTCGACGGCTCGGTCTCGCAGTCCAGCGACAACGTGCTGATCTACGCCACCAGCAACCGCCGCCACCTGCTGCCCGAGCAGGTCAAGGACAACCTCTCGGTGAGCTACACCGAAGAGGGCGAGCTGCATCCCGGCGAGGCGATCGAGGAGAAGATCTCGTTGTCCGAGCGCTTCGGCATGTGGATCAGCTTCTACCCGTTCAGCCAGAACGAGTACCTGACCATCGTCGCGCAGTGGCTGCGCTTCCACGGGCTCACCGAGGCGCAGATCGATGCCTCGCGCCAGGAGGCGCTGATCTGGGCGCTGGAGCGCGGCTCGCGCTCGGGCCGCGTGGCGTCGCAGTTCGCGCGCGACTACGCGGGCCGGGGCCGCACGGCGTCGGTGCCGGAACGCGCGGCCGGCCTGTCCGACGACATCCCCGCCGAGGAAGACGATGCCTGAGGCCGGATCGGACGCCGGCGTACGCCGGCTCACCGCCGAAGAGGCCCAGGCCGGCCGCGTGCCGGTGGACGTGGCGGTCGGCGTGCTGGTGCGCCGCGATGCCGCCGGCGGCGACGAGGCATTCCTGCTGACCTCGCGGCCCGAGGGCAAGGTGTGGGCCGGCTACTGGGAGTTCCCCGGCGGCAAGCTGGAGGCCGGCGAATCGGTGGAGGCCGCGCTGGCGCGCGAGCTGCACGAGGAGCTGGGCATCGACGTGGCCGCCGGCGGCGTGCAGCGCTGGCGCGAGCAGCTGATGGACTACCCGCACGCACGGGTGCGGCTGCACTTCTGCAAGGTCTACGATTGGCGCGGCACGTTCGAGATGCGCGAGGGCCAGTCGATGGCCTGGCAGCGGCTGCCGGTGGAGGTGGTGCCGGTGCTGCCCGGCACGGTGCCGGTGCTCGAGTGGCTCGCCGAGGAGCGCGGCTTCTCGGGCGCCACGCACCGCGGCTAGCGGTCAGGGCGTCACAGGTCCCGCGGCGGCGCGGGACCGTCCTCGCCGGGCTCCGGCGGGGCCTCGGCCGGCACCCGGTAGCTTTCGTTGGCCCAGGCGCCGAAGTCGAGGTTCTTGCAACGTTCGCTGCAGAAGGGGCGCGACGGGTTCGACGGGTCGAACAGGCTGGGGCCGCCGCACGCGGGGCAGCGCACCTTGCGGGGCGTGGAGGAGGGGGTGGCCATGGATCGAGAGGGTCAGTGGCAGAGCGCCAGCTGGAACGGCACGGGCTCGCTGCGCGGTTCGAGCCGGCCGCTGCCGTCGTCGTGCAGCATGCGCACCACCAGCAGCAGCCGGTTGCCGCTGATCTCGGGCACCCACGGGCCCGCGCCCGGCAGCAGCACACGGGCGAGCTGCGACGGCCGCGCCGACTGCAGGCTCTGCTGGTAGCGGCCGCCTTCGGCGACCACCGACTGCACCTGGCCGCTGCCGCGCACCAGGCCGAGCACCAGCGCGATCGCGCGCGACCACGGCCGCAGCGTGTCGACCCACGCCGCGAGATCGGCGCGCCGCCGTTCGGCGGGGGCATGCTGCCAGGCGTGGTAGCCGGGCAGGTCGAACGAACAGGTGCCACCGGGAATCGCGAGCCGGCTGCGCAGGCCAGCCAGCCACTCGTTGCCGACCAGCGCCTGGCCGAGCTTGCCCTGGGCCTGGCCCAGCGCGCCGCAGGTCTCGTCGAGGTCCGCCAGCGCCTGTTCGAGCACCGGCGCGGCGACCGCGGGGTTGCCGCGCAGCGCCGCGAGCTGGCGCCGGTGGCGTTCCATCTCCTGGATCAGCTCGCCGCGCAGGTCGCTGCGCCCGGCCACGTCGAGCGTCTCGAACATGGAAACCAGCGCGAAGTGGTGGTCGGTGGCGTCGTCACGCGCGGCCAGCAGCGCGACCCGGTCGAACAGGTGCTCCAGGCGCAGCCAGGCCCGCATGGCTTCGTTGAACGGGAACTCGTAGGCGATCACGGGCGCGCGGGGCAGGGGCGGTGCGGAAACGGGCATTGTTCCACACCCCGTCGACCCGCTCGCTCAGAGCGTCTTGACGAGGAAGTGGGCGGGGTGCGCCTGGTGGGTCAGCGAGCCGTCGGGGCCGTGCACGTCGTATTCGTCCATGAAATTCGACGGCGCCGGTTCGCCGTAGCCGAGCCGCTGGTACAGCGCGAACGCGGCCGGGTTCGCATAGGTGACGCCCAGCCCGATCTGGCGGTGCCCGCGCTGCCGGGCCAGCTGCTCGAAGGCCTCGATCAGCCGCGATCCCAGGCCCATCGAGCGGTAGCGGCGCCGCACGTGCAGCCGGAAGATCTCCGGGCAGCCGGGATACTGCGCCTGCACCGCGGGCTGGCGGGGCCCGGCCCAGTGCACCAGCCCGATCGCCATCGGACGGCGGCCATACCAGGCCACCAGCACCGACACCTCGCCCGCCTGCTGCGCCGCCCATTCGACCTGGTACGAATGGTCGGTGGCGGCCTCGCCATGGCGGTCGAGCACCGGCACGTCGGCGGCCTCGAGCGGCCGCACGACGACGCGTCGGGGGTCGAGTTGCAGGACCCGGCGGCGCCACTGCCGGTAGGACTGGCGCAGGGAACGGACGACGGCGCGAAGGTACAGCGGGACGGACACGGACACGGACAGGACGGAGGGCGGGAAAAAACGGCTTCAGGCGTGCGGCGGCGTGATCCACTGGTCCCAGACCGCCTGGACGGCCTGTTCCAGCTGGACCAGGTCGACACCGTCGTTGACGATCACCGCATCGGCGGCGGCGCGCCGCGCGTCGCGGGAAGCCTGCTGGTCGATGACCCGCTGCACCGCCGCCGGCGTCCAGCCGTTGCGCCGCGTCACGCGCTCGACCTGCGTCGCCTCGCTGCAGTCGACGACCAGGATGCGGTCCAGCCGCGGCCGCCAGCGGGCCAGGCCCTCGACCAGCAGCGGGATGTCGAAGACGATCGGTTGCGCCGCCGGCACCGCCTGGGCGGCCGCCTCGGTGGCCTCGGTGATCATCGGGTGCAGGATCGCCTCGAGCGCCTGCTTCGCCGACGGGTCCTGGAACACCTGCTGGCGCATGTGGGCGCGGTCCATCGCCCCATCGGCGCCGATGGCCGCCGGCCCGAAGCGCTCGGCGATGCGCGGCAAGGCCGGGCCGCCCGGCGCGGTCAGCGCATGGGCGATCGCGTCGGCATCGATCACCGCCGCGCCGCGGGCCTGCAGCATCGCCGCGACGGTGCTCTTGCCGCTGCCGATGCCACCGGTCAGCCCGATGGTGCGAACCCGGGGAGGCGCCATGGCGTCAATACCAGCCGAGCCAGCCGGTGACGGTGTCGTGGCCGGCCAGCAGTACCACCAGGCCGGCACCGGCCAGGAACGGCCCGAACGGCACGAAGCGGCCCTCGCGCAGCTGGCCGCCGAGCTTCAGGCCGATGCCCACCACCGCGCCGATCATCGACGCGCCGAGCACGATCGGCAGGATCATCACCGGGCCCAGCCACACGCCCAGCGCGGCCAGCAGCTTGAAGTCGCCATTGCCCATGCCGACCTTGCCGGTGGCCAGCTTGAAGAGCCAGGTCACCGTCCACAGGCTCAGGTAGCCGGCCACTGCGCCCCACAGCGCATCGCCGAGCCGCCCGTTCCAGCCCAGCGCGGCGGCGATCAGGCCGCCCCACAGCAGCGGCTGCGTCAGCCCGTCCGGCAGCAGCGTGGTGTCCCAGTCGATCAGCGCCAGGGCCAGCAGCACCGCGACGAAGGCGCACCACAGCAGCGCCACCGGCGTGGCGCCGAACTGCACGCCCATCCAGGCGAACAGCCCCGCGGTGGCCACCTCGACCAGTGGATAGCGCCAGCCGATCCGGGTCTTGCACGCCGAACAGCGGCCGCGCAGCGCCAGCCAGCTCAGGACCGGCACGTTTTCGTACCAGCGGATCACGTGGCCGCACGACGGGCAGCGCGAGCGCGGTTTCCACAGGCTGAGCGCCTCGCGGCCCTTCTCGGGCACCGGCACCTCCATCAGCTCGGCGCACTCGCGGCACCACTGGGCCTCGAGCATGCGCGGCACGCGGTGCACCACGACGTTGAGGAAACTGCCGATGCACAGGCCCAGCAGGCCCAGCGCCCACGGCGACAGCAGCAGCGCGGCGAGCGCGGGATCGAAGAAGGTCACGGAAGCGGCAGGATGGCGGTGGGAGAGCGCGAGGCAGGCGGGGGCAGCGGGGTGTCAGACCACCTGGCCCAGCTTGAAGATCGGCAGGTACATCGCGACGACGATGCCGCCGATCACGGTGCCGAGGATGGTGATGATCAGCGGCTCCATCAGGCTCGAGAGGCCCTTCACCGCCTCGTCGACCTCGCTCTCGTAGAAGTCGGCCACCTTGCCGAGCATCTGGTCGAGCGAGCCGGATTCTTCGCCGATCGCGCTCATCTGCAGCACCATGTTCGGGAACACGCCGGTGGCCTGCATCGACGAGGTCAGCGCCGCGCCGGTGGCGACCTCCTTCTGGATCTTCTCGGTGGCGACGACGAACACGCGGTTGCCCGAGGCGCCGCCCACCGAGTCGAGCGCCTCGACCAGCGGCACGCCGGCGGCGAACATGGTCGACAGCGTGCGCGTCCAGCGCGCCACGGTGGCCTTGTGGATCAGCTGGCCGAAGATCGGCAGCTTCAGCATCAGCCGGTCCATCGTCATCTGCATCTGCGGCGAGCGTTTCCACGTCTGCATGAACGTGTAGCCGCCGATGCCGAGGGTGCCGAAGATGGCCCACCAGTAGTTGGTGAACAGCTCGGACATCGCGATGACCAGCAGCGTGGGCGCGGGCAGGTCGGCACCGAACGACGAGAAAATGTCCTTGAAGGCCGGCACCACGAACATCATGATCACCGTGACGACGATGAACGCGACGATCAGCACCGCCACCGGGTAGGTCAGCGCCGACTTGACCTTGTTCTTCAGCTCCATCGTCTTTTCCTGGTAGGTCGCCAGGCGATCGAGCAGGGTCTCGAGGATGCCGGCCGCCTCGCCGGCCTCGACCAGGTTGCAGTACAGCGAGTCGAACTGCACCGGGTGCTTGCGGAACGCGGCCGAGAGGCTGGTGCCGGTCTCGATGTCGTTGCGGATCTCGGTGAGCAGGCGGGTGAGCTTCGGGTTCGAGCTGCCGCGCGCGACGATGTCGAACGACTGCAGCAGCGGCACGCCGGCGCGCAGCATCGTCGAGAGCTGGCGCGTGAAGACCGCGATGTCCTTCTGCTTGATCGTGCCGCCGGTCGACACGCGCCGGCGCTTGACCTTGGTGACCAGCACGCCTTGGCGCCGCAGCGAGGCCTGCACCATCGCCTCGCCACCGGCCCGCATCTCGCCGCGCACCACCTTGCCGTTGCGGTCGCGCCCTTCCCACTCGAAGACGAAGTCCTTGATCTGCTGCTTCGCCGAAGCCGCGGCTGTGGCCATGAGGTGAACCCGTCCGGTGTTTATTGGTTGGTGGCCGAGATGACCTCTTCCAGTGTCGTCACGCCTTGCCGAACCTTGAGCAGCCCGGAGGTGCGCAGGTCGCGCACGCCTTCACGTGCGGCCTGGCCGGCGATGTCCAGCGCCGAGCCTTCGGCGAGGATGATGCGCTGGATCTCCTCGCTGATCGGCATCACCTGGTAGACGCCGACGCGGCCGCGGTAGCCCTGGTTGCAGGCCGAGCAGCCGACGGCACGGTATGGCTTCCAGGCGCCGTCGAGCTCCTCGGGCTTGAAACCGGCGCGCAGCAGCGCCTCGCGCGGGTATTCGGCGGGGGCCTTGCAGTTCTCGCACAGCTTGCGCACCAGCCGCTGCGCCGTGATCAGGATGACGCTGGAGGCGATGTTGAACGGCGCGACGCCCATGTTCAGCAGCCGTGTCAGCGTGGTCGGCGCGTCGTTGGTGTGCAGCGTCGACATCACCATGTGGCCGGTCTGCGCGGCCTTGATCGCGATGTCGGCGGTCTCCAGGTCGCGGATTTCGCCGACCATGATGATGTCCGGATCCTGCCGCAGGAAAGCCTTCAGCGCGACCGCGAAGTTCATCCCCGCCTTGTCGTTGACGTTGACCTGGTTGATGCCCGGCAGGTTGATTTCGGCCGGGTCTTCCACCGTGGCGATGTTGACGCCCGGCTGGTTCAGGATGTTCAGGCAGGTGTAGAGCGACACCGTCTTGCCCGAGCCGGTCGGGCCGGTGACCAGCACCATGCCGTAGGGCCGCTTGATGGCGTGCATCAGGCGGTCCTTCTCTTCCTTCTCGTAGCCCAGCGCCTCGATGCCGAGCTTGGCCGACGACGGGTCGAGGATCCGGATCACGATCTTCTCGCCGAACAGTGTGGGCAGCGTCGAGACGCGGAAGTCGATCGCCTTGTTGCCGAACTTCAGCTTCATGCGGCCGTCCTGCGGCACGCGTTTCTCGGAGATGTCCAGCCGCGAGATCACCTTGATGCGCGAGGCCAGCTTCTCCTTGATGGCCACCGGCGGCTGCGTGATCTCGCGCAGTTCGCCATCGACGCGGAAGCGCACCCGGTAGGTCGACTCGTAGGGTTCGAAGTGCAGGTCGGAGGCGCGCAGGTTGATCGCATCGATCAGCATCTTCTGCAGGAAGCGCACGACCGGCGCGTCTTCGACGTCGGTGGTGACCTCCTCCTCGGCGCGCGAGGAGGTGTCCTGTTCCTCGACGTCGAAGTCGAAGTCGCCGGCGACGATGGATTCGAGCGCCTCGCTGGCCGAGGTGGTCTTCGCGTCGACCAGCTTGGCGAGCTTGTCGTATTCGACCAGCACCCATTCGGGCGTCAGCTGGGTGGCGAACTTGATGCGGTCGACCGCCTCGTGGTCGGTCGGGTCGGCGCCGCCGATGAACAGCCGGTTGCCGCGCTTGCCGAGCACGATCACCTGGTACTGCTGCGTGGTGCGCGCGTCGATCAGGTTCTGCGGCAGCTTGGCGGGGTCGACCGCGTCGAGGTCGAGCAGCGGCACGGCCAGCGCCTGCGACAGCGCATGCGCCAGGTCGGCCGGCGTCAGCAGGCCGGCCCCGACCACCGCCGCGATGAAGCTGCGGCGCTGCTCGCGGGCGGTGCGGGCCAGGTCTTCCGCGACCTTGGCGTTCAGCTTGCCGGCGTGCACCAGCACACGGGCGGCGCCGGAGAGGGTGCTGGAAGGGGCGTCGGTGACGAGATCGACCACGGCGGCGGGCGCTGCAGAGCCTGAATTGAAAGAGGCGGAGTTTCCCGGGATGATCCGCCATCCTAACGGGGGGACAGCCGATTTGGCGAGCCGCGGGATCTCCGGGCCTTGAATTCCGTGCCGCGATCCCCATTGTCCGCCTCGTTGTCGTTCCTCACACCTTTCCCTACAAGAGTCTCATGATGGAGAAACAGACCCTCTCGTTCCAGACCGAGGTCAAGCAGCTGCTGCACCTCGTGACCCATTCCCTGTACTCGAACAAGGAGATCTTCCTGCGCGAGCTGGTCTCGAACGCCTCGGACGCCTGCGACAAGCTGCGCTTCGAGGCGCTGAACGACGCCGCGCTGTACGAGGACCAGGGCGAGCTGCGGGTGCGCGTCAGCTACGACAAGGCGGCCCGCACGATCACCATCAGCGACAACGGCATCGGCCTGTCGGCGCAGGAGGCGATCGACCACCTCGGCACCATCGCCAAGAGCGGCACCCGCGAGTTCATGAACAAGCTCTCGGTGGAGCAGGGCAAGGAGGCGCAGCTGATCGGCCAGTTCGGCGTGGGCTTCTACTCGGGCTACATCGTCGCCGACCGCATCACCGTCGAGTCGCGCCGCGCCGGGCTGCCGGCGGCCGAAGGCATCCGCTGGACCAGCGAAGGCACCGGCGACTTCGACATCGAGACGATCGAGCGGCCGCAGCGCGGCACCGACGTCATCCTGCACCTGCGCGAAGGCGAGGACGAGTTCCTCAGCCGCTGGAAGCTGAGCGCCATCGTCTCGAAGTACTCCGACCACATCTCGCTGCCGGTGCAGATGAAGAAGGAGACCTGGGACGCCGAGAAGGGCGAGCAGGTCGAGCAGGACGAGTGGGAGACCATCAACAAGGCCGCCGCGCTGTGGTCGCGCAGCAAGAGCGACGTCACCGACGCCGAATACAAGGCCTTCTACGAGCAGCTCACCTACGACACCACCGCGCCGCTGGCCTACACGCACAACCGCGTCGAGGGCCGCAGCGAGTACACGCAGCTCCTCTACGTGCCGGCCAAGGCGCCGTACGACCTGTGGAACCGCGACAAGCGTGGCGGCGTGAAGCTGTACGTCAAGCGTGTGTTCATCATGGACGACGCCGAGGCGCTGATGCCGGTCTACCTGCGCTTCGTGCGCGGCGTGATCGACTCGGCCGACCTGCCGCTGAACGTCTCGCGCGAGCTGCTGCAGGAGAGCCGTGACGTCAAGGCGATCCGCGAGGGCTCGACCAAGCGCGTGCTGTCGATGCTGGAGGACCTGGCCGAGAACCGCGCCGACGACTACGCGAAGTTCTGGGAGCAGTTCGGCGCGGTGCTGAAGGAAGGCATCGGCGAGGATCCGACGAACCAGGAGCGCATCGCCAAGCTGCTGCGCTTCGCGTCGACCCATGCCGACAGCGGCGTGGGCCTGGCCGACTACGTGGCGCGGCTGAAGGAAGGCCAGGACACGATCTACTACATCACCGCCGACACGCTGGCCGCGGCGAAGAACAGCCCGCAGCTGGAGATCTTCCGCAAGAAGGGCCTCGAGGTGCTGCTGCTGACCGACCGGGTCGACGAGTGGATGCTCGCGCACCTGTTCGAGTTCGACGGCAAGCCGCTGCAGAGCGTGGCCAAGGGCGCGGTCGACCTCGGCAAGCTGCAGGACGAGGCCGAAAAGAAGCAGGCAGAAGAAGCCGCCGAGGCCGTGAAGCCGCTGGTCGAGCGCCTGAAGGCGGCGCTGGCGTCGCGCGCGAAGGACGTGCGCGTCACCTCCCGGCTGGTCGATTCACCGGCCTGCCTGGTTGCTGAAGACGGCGACATGAGCGGCCACCTCGCGCGGCTGCTGAAGCAGGCCGGTCAGTCGGCTCCGGCGACGCTGCCAGTGCTGGAGATCAACCCCGACCATGCGCTGGTGAAGCGGCTGGCCGACACGCCGCGCTTCGACGACTACGCGCAGGTGCTGTTCGACCAGGCGCTGCTGGCCGAAGGCGGGCATCTCGAGGACCCGGCCGCGTACGTGAAGCGCGTCAACGAGCTGCTGCTGGGCTGAGTCCCGGGGTTGGGGGCCTTGCAGGAGCGGCTTCAGCCGCGATTCGCCCCCTCCCACGAGCCCATCGCTAGACAACGAGGGCCGGCGAGGCCATCGCGTCCACCTGCTCGGCCAGCAGCGTGGTCTGCTGCGACCAGTAGGCCGGGCTCTCGAACGACGGGAAGGCGATCGGGAACGCCGGGTCCTGCCAGCGGCGGGCGATCCAGGCGCTGTGCTGCACGATGCGAAGCGTGCGCAGCGCCTCGATCAGCCGCAGCTCGCGGCGGTCGAAGTCGCGCAGCTGCTCGTAGCCGTCCACCAGCGCGGCCAGCTGGGCGGTCTGTTCGGCGCGGTCGCCGCCGAGCAGCATCCACAGGTCCTGTACCGCCGGGCCGGTCACGCAGTCGTCGAGGTCAACGAAGTGCGGGCCGTCGCGCCACAGCAGGTTGCCCACGTGGCAGTCGCCGTGCAGCCGCAGCGCCTGCCAGCCGGCGGCTTCGTCGAACACCGCATCGGCCTGGTCGAGTGCCCGCGCGGCCATGCGGTGCCAGCCGCCGGCACTGTCGGCCGGCAGCACCGAGCCTTCGAGCAGCCAGTGCACCGAGGCCCGTGCCGCCGCGGTACCGTCCAGCCGCGGCCGGTGGGTGAACGCTTCACGCTGGCCGACCTGGTGGATGCGGGCGAGGAAGCGACCGATCCATTGCAGGGTCTCGGCATCTTCCAGCTCCGGCGCTCGGCCGGCGCAGCGTGGCGACACGGCGAAGCGCCAGCCGCCGTGCCGCGCCAGCGTCCGGTGCTCGCCCAGCACCGCCGTGTGGGCATCGACCGAGGTGAGCGACAGCGGGGCCACGACCGGCACCTCGGCCGCGGCGAGCGCGCGGGCGAAGCCGTGTTCCTCGAGGATCTGGGCGTCCTCCCAGCGCGCGGCGCGGTAGAACTTCGCGACGACAAAACGGCCGTCCTCCAGCGCCACCTGGAAGACGCGGTTCTCGTACGAGTTCAGCTGCAGGATGCGGCCGTCGCCGCGCAGGCCCACGGCGTCGAGGGCGTCGAGCACCGCATGCGGTGTCAGGCCCGCGTACGGGGTCGAAGAAGCGGCAAGGGCGCCAGCGGCGCCCTGCGGGGATGCGGCATCGGACATGCCGGCATCGTACGACCATCGCCGGGCCCGGCCCGGGCCCCGGCGTCAACGCCGGCCGATGATGTGCGTGCCTTCGTTGTCGTCGTTGCCAAAACCGGTCGGTGTCGAACGGGGCGTGGCACCGGCCCAGCGGCCCGAGGACTCCAGCGGATCGTGACGCGCCGCGGGCGTGGTCGGGATCGGCCGTTCCGGCGTCAGCGGCAGCGGCCCGCTGTCGGTGTTCTCGGCGCTGCCTTCCGGTGCGAAGAACGAGTCGGCCGAGTACCCGGATTCGACCCACTGGCTCTCGGCTTCGCCGCGGCGCGCGCGCACTGCGTGGGCCAGCGTCGAGCGCATGTCCGACGGGTGGTCGGGCAGCGACGACGGCACCCACGGGCGGTGCGCCTCGCCCTGCGAGGGCACCAGCAATGCCAGTTCCGAGGCGGTCGGCAGCTGGTCGGCGCGGCACTTCACGTAGCGGATGCGGCAGGCGTCGAGCACGGCCTGCTTGATCTTCTGCGTGCGCTCGGACACCTTGCGGTGCGGCTTCTCGATGTCCAATGCGGCCAGTGCCCGGCCGTTTTCAGCGCAGACGACGAAGCTGACGTGGATCGGGCCGAGCAGCTCGAACCAGTAGCGCAGTTCGCTGCGGTCCACCGGCTGGCAGAAGCGCACCAGCGGCAGCTTCGCGAGGATCACGTGGTGCGGCAGCGCGGTGCGCAGCTGGCGGTACAGGGCGCGCTCTTCGGGGGCGAAGATCTGGCGCTGGGTCAGCGGCCACTCGCGCGGCAGTTCTTCCTGTGAACGGCGGTTGCCGGCCGTCCACCACAGCATCAGCGCCGTCAGTCCGATCAGGGCGGTGACGGCAATCGCGGCAAGTATCCAGACGCTGGTGGGCATGACGTTGATCCGTTTCTCGGGGCGCGCTCGGCCCCTCGGGACAGACCGGGTGGGGAGGCGTGACGGGATCCTACGTGCCGGTGTAACGAGTTGTGAGTCCCCGTGCGTGGGGGCTTCAGCCCTTGGCTGCAGGGGCGGGACCGCGCAGAGCGCGCAGAACCGTACAGACCTGCGCAAGCTTGTTCAAAACGACATTCTGCGTCCGGAAACGAAACCGCCGGACAGGCGGGTCGCAGGTCCGGCGGAACGCGGTCGGGGCGAGCGGCGGGTGGCTCAGCTCGAGAGCCAGCGGCGGCCGAAGGCGACCAGGCGCTGTTCGAGGCGCCACAGGCGCCGGCCTTCGAACTTCACACCGTAGTTCAGCTCGGCGGCCTTGTCGACCACCAGCTCTTCGACGTGCGTGGCCAGCGTGTCGGGCGGCAGCTGCAGCCAGGCCTCCGACTCGCCGCCCTCGCGATGCACCTTGGCGCCGGCGTTCGAGGCGATGCGCAGCATCGCGACGTTCTCGTTCAGCGCGTGGATCAGCATGCGGTCGACGCCGCGGTTGCGGGCATGCACGACCGCATGGTCGAACAGCCGGGCACCGTAACCCCGCCCACGCGTGGCCGGGCGCACCGACACCGCGAACTCGGCGAAGCCGTGGCCTTGCTCCTGCGCATACGCGACATGCGAGGTCGCGATCAGTTGCAGGTGGCGGTTGAAGATGCCGAAGACCTGGTCTTTCGAGAAGTCGAGCGCGGCGACGTAGCGTTCGATCGCGTCGTCGGTGGCCGGATAGCCGAAGCGCAGGTAGCGGTCGCGGCTGTCCAGGTCCAGCAAGTGGCGGCGGATGCGCTCGCGGTGGCGCTCGTGCAGCGTGCGCACCGGCACCCACCGGGCGACCTTGCGCCACCACGGCGCCTTGCGGCGGCGTGGCGCGACGCTCACCGGCGGAACGGCCGGGCGCGCAGCGGAGAGGTCGGCGGTGGAGGACATGCGGCGATTTTAGGGGTTTTCCCTAGATCGCCGCAATCGACCGGCGGGCAAGGCCCGGCTGCGCGGTGTGGCATCTCGCCGAAATGCCGGCGAAGCGACCCGTCAGAACGGGATGTCGTCGTCCATGTCGTCGAAGCCGGTGGCCGAGCGCTGCGGCGCCGGGCGCGGCGCGGGGGCCTGGCGCGGGGCCGGTGCGGCGCGCGGGGCGCGGGCTTCCGGCTCGCGCGGCGCGTAGCCGCCGTCGTCGTCGCCACCGCCGCCGCCCATGCCGCCGCTTTCACGGCCGCCCAGCAGCTGCATCTGTTCGGCGATCACTTCGGTGGTGTAGGTGTCGCGGCCTTCCTTGTCCTGCCACTTGCGGGTTTTCAGGCGGCCCTCCACATACACCGGGCGGCCCTTCTTCAGGTATTCGCCGGCGATCTCGGCGAGGCGGTCGTAGAACACGACGCGGTGCCACTCGGTCTCTTCGACCTTGTCGCCGGAGTCGCGGTTCTTCCAGTTGCGGGTGGTCGCCAGCGACACGTTGCACACCGCGGAGCCGCTGGGGGTGTAGCGCACTTCGGGGTCACGCCCGAGGTTGCCGATGAGGATGACTTTGTTGACCGAGGCCATGGGGCGCTCCTGAAAGAGGCGTGTCGCAGAATTCGAGGCGGCATTTTGCCGCACCGGACCGTTCCGGTCCGCGCCGTCTCGAACCCCCGTCGGAGGGAGATTGCGCGACGGCCGCCGGGCCGAGGATGGCCGGGTCGTTACCATCACGGCCGCTATGAACCTTTCCGATCCCGCCGCGACCCCCGCCCGCCAGGTGCTCGCCGAGGTCTTCGGTTACCCGGCGTTCCGCGGCCACCAGGAGGCCATCGTCGAGCACGTGGCCGGCGGCGGCGACGCGCTGGTGCTGATGCCCACCGGTGGCGGCAAGAGCCTGTGTTACCAGGTGCCGGCGATCCTGCGGCAGCGCCAGGGGAAGGGCGTCACGGTCGTCGTCAGCCCGCTGATCGCGCTGATGCACGACCAGGTCGGTGCGCTCGAGGAGGTGGGCGTGCCCGCCGCCTTCCTGAACTCGTCGCTGTCGTCCGAGGAGGCGCAGGCGGTCGAGCGCGAGCTGATGTCGGGCCGCATGACGCTGCTGTACGCGGCGCCCGAGCGCATCACCACGCCGCGGTTCCTCGCGATGCTGACTTCGCTGTACGAACGCGGCCGGCTGGCGCTGTTCGCGATCGACGAGGCTCATTGCGTGAGCCAGTGGGGCCACGACTTCCGCGAGGAGTACCTGCAGCTGTCGGTGCTGCACGAGCAGTTCCCCGAGGTGCCGCGCATCGCGCTCACCGCGACGGCCGACGACCACACCCGCGCCGACATCGTCGAGCGGCTGCAGCTGCAGGAGGCGCGCCAGTTCGTCTCCAGCTTCGACCGGCCGAACATCCGCTACACCATCGTCGAACGCGACAACGCCCGCGCGCAGCTGCTGCGCCTGCTGCGCGACGAGCACGAGGGCAATGCCGGCATCGTCTACTGCGGCACCCGCAAGCGGGTCGAAGAGACCGCGGCCTGGCTGGTCGACGAAGGCCTGAAGGCGCTGCCGTACCACGCCGGCCTCGATGCCGACGTGCGGCGCCGCCACCAGGACCGCTTCCTGCGCGAGGAGGCGGTGGTGATGGTGGCCACGGTGGCGTTCGGCATGGGCATCGACAAGCCCGACGTGCGCTTCGTCGCCCACCTCGACCTGCCGAAGAACATCGAAGGCTACTACCAGGAGACCGGCCGGGCCGGCCGCGACGGCCAGCCCGCCGAGGCGTGGATGGCCTATGGCCTGGCCGATGTGGTCAACCAGCGCCGCATGATCGACGAGAGCCCGGCGGCCGACGAGTTCAAGCGCGTGCAGCGCGGCAAGCTCGAGGCGCTGCTGGCACTGGCCGAGGCCCACGACTGCCGCCGTGTGCGGCTGCTGTCGTACTTCGGAGAGCAGTACCGCGGGCCCGACGCGGATCCGGGCTTCCCGGGCCGCGGCGAGCCCCCTCGGGGGGGGGCGAGCGAAGCGAGCCTGGGGGTCCGTTGCGGCAATTGCGATAACTGCTTGAATCCGCCGACGCCGTGGGACGGCACCGATGCCGCGCGCAAGCTGCTGTCGTGCATCTACCGCTTCCACCGGCATGGGGTCGAACGCGGCGGCGCGCGCAGCTTCGGCAGCGGCCAGCTGATCGACGTGCTGCGCGGCAAGCGCACCGACAAGGTGGCGCAGTACGGCCATGCCGAGCTGTCGACCTTCGGCATCGGCGAAGACCTGTCGGAGGCGCAATGGCGCGCGGTGCTGCGCCAGCTGGTGGCGCTGGGCCACGTGGTGGCCGAAGGCGAATACGGCACGCTGGCGCTGACCGACAGCGCCCGCGCGGTGCTGCGCGGCGAAGTGCAGCTGTGGATGAAGACACCCACCGAGCCGGCGCGCGGCAAGCGCGGTCGAAGCGAGCGCTCCAAGGGCGCGGCCCGCGGCGCCGGCCCGGCGCTCAGTGCCGAGGAACAGGCCTGTTTCGAGGCCTTGAAGGCCTGGCGCGCCGACGTCGCGCGCGAGCACAACCTGCCCGCCTACATCGTCTTCCACGATGCGACGCTGGCCGAGATGGCCCGGCGTAGGCCGGCGTCGCTGGCCGAACTCGGCGAGGTGGCCGGCGTGGGCGCGAAGAAGCTCGAGGCGTATGGCCAGTCGATCCTGAAGGTGGTGGAAGAGGTGGAGTCCTGATGGCGAACCGACGTTCGGTGGACCTGGCGCTGCAGGGCGGCGGCTCGCACGGTGCCTTCACGTGGGGCGTGCTCGATGCGCTGCTGGAAGACGGCCGCCTGTCGTTCGACGGGGTCTCCGGCACGAGCGCCGGCGCGATGAATGCGGCGGTGCTGGCGGTCGGGCTCGCGCGCGGCGGCCCCGACGAGGCGCGCCGTTCGCTGGCCGCGTTCTGGGCCGAGATCGGCGGCACGCCGGCCTGCTTCGCGCGGGTGGGCATGCCGGGCGGCGACGCGCCGGCGTGGCCGGCGTTCCTCTTCAACACCGAGCTCTGGGGGCCCGGCGCGATGTGGTGGGACGCGTGGACGCGGTGGTTCAGCCCGTTCCAGTTCAACCCGTTGAACCTGAACCCGCTGAAGGACATCCTCGAGCGCCATGTCGACGTCGCGCTGCTGCGCCAGGGGCCGCTGAAGCTGTTCGTCACCGCCACCGCGGTGAAGACCGGCCAGGCCCGCGTGTTCACCGGCGGCGACCTCAGCGTGGAGGCGTTGCTCGCCTCGGCCTGCCTGCCGCAGCTGTTCCAGGCGGTGCAGATCGACGGCGAGGCCTACTGGGACGGTGGCTACTCCGGCAACCCGGCGCTGTGGCCGCTGGTCTACGGCACCGAGAGCGACGACGTCGTGCTGGTGCAGATCAACCCCCTCGAGCGCGACCGGCTGCCGCTGACCGCGATGGAGATCGCCGACCGGCTCAACGAGATCACGTTCAACGCCAGCCTGGTGGGCGAGCTGCGCGCGATCGCGTTCGTGCAGCGGCTGCTGCGCGAGCAGCGCGTCGACCGCTCACGCTACAAGGAAATGCGGCTGCACCGCATTGCCGACGAGGCGGGCTTGTCGGCCTACGGGGCCTCGAGCAAGCTGAACAGCGACCCGCGGCTGCTGCAGTCGCTGTTCGGGCTGGGGCGGCAGGCCGGCGAGGCCTGGCTGGCGGCCCACTTCGAGGCGATCGGCCATCGCGGCACCGTGGAGATCGACGACACCTTCCTGTCCAAGCGCCGCACGCGCAAGGTCGGGGGCGAGGGCGCCGCGAAGGCGCTCGACGAAGCCGAGCAGACGGTGCACAGCAGCGCTGCCGCGGCGAAGATCAGCGCTGCATCGCCCCGGCGCGCGGCTTCAGCAGCTGCGGCGTCACCTCGGCGGAACGCTCCCCGTCGCTGATCCACGCGGTGCCGTCCTGCACGTTGATCTGCCATTGCAGGCTGCGCTGCACCAGGGCGGTCAGCGCCTCGGCTTCGGCCGGGTCGATCTGCCATACCGCCACCTTGCCGGCCCGCTCGACCTTGTGCTGCACGCTGTTCCACCAGATCGGCGTGCTGGCGGCGTAGCTGTACACCGTCACCTGCTCGGCGCGCGAGCTGGCCTTCATCATGCGGCGTTCGTCCGGCTGGCCGAGTTCGACCCAGTGCACGATGTCGCCGGTGAGGTCGCGCTGCCAGAGGTCAGGCGCGTCGGGGTCCGACAGGCCGGCGGTCATCTCCAGCGCGCCGCGGTCGGTGTCGTGCGGCACCTGCAGCGCGAAGGCCAGCACCCGCAGGCCCAGCCGCTCGTCGGTCTCCGACGGATGCCGGGCGATCGTCAGCTGGTGGTCGGCGTAGAGGCCGCGGTCCATGTCGGCGATCTGCAGGTGGGCTTTGTAGATGGTCGCCTTCAGCGCCATGGCGGTCTCGCAGTCAGAAGAATGAAGTCAAGCCTTCGATCCTACTCCGCGGCCGGGACATCATGGGACAATGGCGACGTGAAGCGGGACAGACCGCCGCTGGCACGTCGCCCGAAAGGGTGTGCTGGAGGAAGGTCCGGACTGCACAGGGCAGCGTAGCGGGTAACGCCCGTCCACCGCGAGGTGAGGATCAGAGCCACAGAGACGAGCCGGTTCAGTCCGGGTGAAACGCGGCAATCTCTACGCGCAGCAACACCAAATAGGCCAGCGTGGCACCGTGCTTGCACGGGGCTGGAAGTGCGGCTCGCACGAGCTGGCGGGTAGGTGGCACCGAGCCGGGTGGGCAACCCCCGGCCCAGACGAATGGCGGTCACGGCGGCCGAAAGGCCGCCGCACAGAATCCGGCCTATCGGCCCGCTTCACACTTTTCTGCGGCGCTTGCGCCGCCGTCGTGCCGTCGTGGTGCTGTCAGCGATCCGGGTCCGCCGGTTCGTCCGCCGCGGGCTGCGCGAGCCGCTCGGCCGCCTGCTGTTCACGCCGCTGGCTGCGCACGCCGGCGCGCAGGTAGCGGTTCGGCGAATGCGCCTTTGGCAGGAAGCGCGCAAGCTCGGTCAACGCCATCTCGTAGACACCGCGCTTGAACTCGATCACCACGTCCAGCGGCACCCAGTAGTCGTTCCAGCGCCAGGCGTCGAACTCCGGGTGGTTGGTCGCGCGCAGGTTCATGTCGCTGTCGCGGCCGGTGAGCTGCAGCAGGAACCAGATCTGCTTCTGGCCGCGGTAGTGGCCGCGGGCATCCTTGCGGATGAAGTGGTCGGGCACCTCGTAGCGCAACCAGTCGCGGGTGCGCGCGATGATGCGCACGTGCTCCGGCGTGAGCCCCACTTCTTCGTGGAGCTCGCGGAACATCGCCTGCTCAGGCGATTCACCGTATTTGATGCCACCTTGCGGGAACTGCCAGGAGTGGGTGCGGATGCGTTTGCCCCAGAACACCTGGTTCCGCTGGTTGAGCAGGACGATGCCGACGTTGGGCCGGAAGCCTTCACGGTCGAGCATAATCAGACCCCAATCTTTCGTACTGATTTCATTATTGCATCGGCCCGTCGCGGCGCAAGCCCGCGAATCCACTTGCCCTGGCCGGTGACGTGACACCCCGATGAAAGCCACCCAGTTCCTCATTGCGACGCTGAAGGAAGCGCCTGCCGACGCCGAGGTCATCAGCCACAAGCTGATGATGCGCGCCGGCCTGATCAAGCGGCTCGGTGCCGGCATCTACAACTACATGCCGATGGGGCTGCGGGTCGTCCGCAAGGTCGAGGCCATCATCCGCGAGGAGATGAACCGTGCCGGCGCCATCGAGCTGACCATGCCGGTGGTGCAGCCGGCCGAGCTCTGGCAGGAGACCGGCCGCTTCGACAAGATGGGCCCCGAGATGCTGCGCGTGAAGGACCGGCACGGCCGCGACTTCGTCGTCCAGCCCACCTCGGAAGAGGTCATCACCGACATCGCGCGCCAGGAGCTGCGCAGCTACAAGCAGCTGCCGAAGAACTTCTATCAGATCCAGACGAAGTTCCGCGACGAGCGCCGGCCCCGCTTCGGGCTGATGCGCGGCCGCGAGTTCACGATGAAGGACGCGTACTCGTTCGACCGCGATGCCGACAGCGCGGCGAAGACGTACCAGACCATGTTCGCCGCGTACAAGCGCATCTTCGAGCGCTTCGGCCTGGCCTACCGCGCGGTGGCGGCCGACACCGGGGCGATCGGCGGCGACCTCTCGCACGAGTTCCAGGTCATTGCCGACACCGGCGAAGACGCCATCATCTACAGCCCCACCAGCGATTACGCCGCCAACATCGAGCTGGCCGAGGCGCTGCCGCTGGGCGGCGAACGTGCCGCGCCCACCGAGGCGCTCGAGAAGGTGTACACGCCGAAGGCGCACACCTGCGCCGGGGTGGCCGAGCTGCTCGGCCTGCCGATCGAACGCACGATCAAGTCGCTGGTGATGGCCGCCGAAGAACGCGACGAAGCCGGTGACCTGGTGAAGGTCACGCTGTGGCTGCTGATGGTGCGCGGTGACCACGAGCTCAACGAGGTGAAGGCCGGCAAGATCGACGGCCTGAAGGGCGGCTTCCGTTTCGCCACGCCGGCCGAGATCGATGCGCACTTCGGCTGCAAGCCCGGTTCGATCGGCCCGGTCGGCCCGAAGCTGCCGGTGAAGATCGTCGCCGACCGCACCGTCGCGCGCATGAGCGACTTCGTCTGCGGCGCCAACGACGACGAGTATCACCTGCGTGGCATCAACTGGGGCCGCGACCTGCCCGAGCCCGATGTCGTCGCCGACATCCGCAACGTCGTCGCCGGCGACCCGTCGCCCGATGGCCAGGGCGTGCTCGCCATCCAGCGCGGCATCGAGGTGGGCCATGTGTTCTACCTCGGCACCAAGTACTCGAAGGCGATGAACGCGACGTTCCTCGACGAGACCGGCAAGCCGCGCCTGATGGAAATGGGCTGCTACGGCATCGGTGTCACGCGCATCCTCGGCGCGGCGATCGAGCAGGGCCACGACGCCCGTGGCATCGTCTGGCCGGCGTCGATCGCGCCGTTCACCGTGGTGATCTGCCCGATCGGCTACGACCGCTCGGCCGACGTGAAGGCCGCCGCCGATGCGCTGCACGACGAGCTGCTGACCGCCGGGGTGGACGTGCTGCTGGACGACCGGGGCGAGCGCCCCGGCGCGATGTTCGCCGACTGGGAGCTGATCGGCGTGCCGCACCGCGTGGTGTTCTCCGACCGCGGCCTGAAGGACGGCAAGGTCGAATACCAGGGCCGTCGTGACGAGGCCGCCACGCCGGTGGACGCCGGCGAGATCGCCGCCTTCCTGAAGGGCCGGCTGGCCGGCTGATGGGCCTGCACCGCCGGGCGGTGGTGCTGGCCGCGGCTGCGCTGCCCGCCGGCGCGGCCCGCGCCGGCGGGCAGGTCGAGGAGCCGTTGGCCGATGCGGTGCGCGGCGCGCTGAGCGCCGCGGTGGCCGACAACGGCCCGCCGCAGCTCGAGTTCCCGAGCACGCAGTCGCGGCTGGCGTTCCTGCGCTGGCTGGGCGCGATGAGCCAGAAGCTGATCCGCCGCAAGCCCGATTTCCAGGTGCGCCGCGAGTTCCTCGAGACGGTCTGGTACGAGAGCCACCGGGCCGGGCTGGACACCGCGCTGGTGCTTGGCCTCATCGAGGTGGAGAGCGGCTTCCGCAAGTACGCGATCTCGTCGGTGGGCGCGCGCGGCTACATGCAGGTGATGCCGTTCTGGGTGCGCAGCATCGGCGACGGCGAGCCGAGCCGGCTGTTCCACCTGCAGACCAACCTGCGCTTCGGTTGCGTGATCCTGCGCCACTACCTCGACCGCGAGCGCGGCGACCTGTTCCTCGCGCTCGGCCGCTACAACGGCAGCCGCGGGCAGGCGCCGTACCCCAATGCGGTGCTGGGCGCGCGCCGCCGCTGGGAATACAAAGACACCGGCGCCTGACGCCGCCGGCCGCTCAGAGGCCCTGCCAGGCTTTCGGGTGCGCGGCGTCGAAGCCGATCAGCGCGAGCACGCGCTCGACGGTGTCGTCCACCATCTCGTCGATGCTGGCCGGGGCGTTGTAGAACGCCGGCAGCGGCGGGTAGACGATGCCGCCCATCTCGGTGACGGCGGTCATGTTGCGCAGGTGCGCCAGGTTGAACGGCGTCTCGCGCACCATCAGCACGAGGCGGCGGCGTTCCTTCAGCGTCACGTCGGCGGCGCGGGTCAGCAGGTTGTCGCCGTAGCCATGGGCGATGGCCGCCAGCGACTTCATCGAACAGGGTGCCACCACCATGGCCGCGGTGCTGAAGCTGCCGCTGGCGACGCAGGCGCCGATGTCGCCCGGGGCATGGGCGTGGTCGGCCAGCGCGGCGAGGTCGTCGCGCGTCAGGCCGAGCTCGTGGTGGGCGTTGAGCACGCCGGCCGCTGTCGCGACCAGGTGCGTCTCGGCGCCGAGCTGGCGCGCGCGGCCGAGCAGCCGCACGGCGTAGACGGCGCCGGAGGCGCCGCTCAGGCCGATGACCAGCCGGGGCCGGACGGGGGGCTGCTGCATCGGCGGGCGCCGCGACGCGCGCTCAGGCGTTCTGGCCGAGCGCCTGCTGCAGTTCGCCGGCCTGGTACATCTCCATCATGATGTCCGAGCCGCCGAGGAACTCGCCGTTCACGTAGAGCTGCGGGATCGTCGGCCACTGCGCGTAGTCCTTGATGCCCTGGCGGATCTCGTCGTCCTCCAGCACGTTGACCGTCTTCAGGTCGGACACGCCGCAGGCCTTCAGGATCTGCACGGCACGGCCGGAGAAGCCGCATTGGGGGAACTGCGCGGTGCCCTTCATGAAGAGCACGACACGGTGTTGCTTGACGAGGTCGTCGATGCGCTGGTGAACGGAGGTCATGGGGCGATTCTCGCAGGGAAGGCCAAATGCCATCCGCGCGCGCACGGACGGCCATGCTGCTTTATACGGCAAAGCCACCGCCGATGGCGGCGGCCGCCCGGATGTCCGGGCGTGCCGCCGGTTCAGAACGAGTACGAGACGCCCAGCTGCAGCAGCGGCGACAGGCGCAGCTCGCGCAGCATGTCGTCGAGCCGGCTCTGCGAGCCGTCGGCGCCGCCGAAGCGCACCGACGAGCGCGGCGCCAGCGCCATCACGCCGAGATCGACGCTGAAGCTCCAGGTGCTCGAGACCAGCCCGCGCTGCGGACCGCCCGTGGACAACGCGCTCGCAGTGCTGTAGCCGATGCCGGCGTACGGCACCGAGATGTGGCTGGCCTGCAACGCCGTGTCCTGCACGCGGGTGCCCTCGATCCAGCCGGCCGTGAGGCCGTTGTCCCAACGCTGGCTTTCCTGCAGCGCCGCGCCGCCGAACGCGGTGCGGCGTGACACGCCGATCATGCCGCCGCTGGCGCGCAGGCCGGCCTTCGGCAAGTCGTAGCTGCCCAGCAACCGCCACGACGGATCGGCGGCATGGCCCAGGCTGGCCGTCTCGGCGGGTGAGGTCGGACCGAAGGTGCGGCCGCGCAGCCACAGGCCGCCGCCCGGCGCGGTGAGGCGCAGCGAGGTGCTGCTGCCCTGGTCGAGCGCCTGCGGCTGGGCCCGTGCCGGCGCCGCGGCCGCCAGCGCGATCATCCCGGCGGTCACCAGGGCCAGCGTGGCGAGGGAGCGGGTGCGGAGGGCGACGGGAGCAGCAGCGGCAGCGGCGGTCATGGGAATCTCCACTGCACCCGGTGGCGGGGGTGCATGTGGAAATACTACGGCTCGCCGGCGGGCTTGGGGAGAGCCCATGGCCCCGACCTGAAAAAGCGGCGGTCGGTGCGGCGTGAATCCTGCCTCGCCCGGCCAGGCGTTACCGCTGCTCACGCAAATTCAAACCGGGTCGCGCCGGCCCCCCGTGCATCGCACGTGACCGGCCAGGTCGTGGCGGTGCGCCACCTCGGCGAAGCCGTGCTGCCGCAGCAGCGTGGCCACGGCGCCGCCCTGGTCGTGGCCGTGTTCCAGCAGCAGCCAGCCGCCCGGCGCCAGGTGGGCCGCGGCGCCGGCACACAGGTGCCGCAGGTCGTCCAGGCCATCGGCCCCGGCGCACAGCGCCTGGCGCGGTTCGTGGCGCAGCGCCGGCAGGTGCGGATCGTCGTCGGCCAGGTACGGTGGATTGCTGACGACGAGGTCGAAACGCTCGTTCGCCACCGGCTCGAACCAGCGGCCGAGCCGCCACTGCACCCTGAGCCCGAGGCGCTCGCCGTTGCGCCGGGCCACCGCCAGCGCCGCTTCGCTGAGGTCGACGGCGTGGACGTGCGCCGCCGGCCAGGCGTGGGCGATGGCCAGTGCGATGGCGCCGCTGCCGGTGCCCAGGTCGAGCACGCGCGGGTGCGGCGGGGCGGCGTCCTGCAGGCAGGCCAGCGCCCACTCCACCAGCGTCTCGGTGTCCGGCCGCGGGTCGAGCACCGCGGGCGTGACGTCCAGTGCCAGCCCAAAAAATTCGTGCCGGCCGGTCAGGTAGGCCAGCGGCACCTGGTCGAGCCGCCGCGCCACCAGCTCGTCCCAGCGGGCCCGTGCCGCCGCCGGCAGCACGCTGTCGTCATGGGTCAGCAGCCAGGTGCGCGGGCGCTGCAGCAGGTGGCCCAGCAGCAGCTGTGCGTCCAGCCTCTCCAGGCCACGGGCCTGCGCGGCGCGCAGCGCCTCGGCCAGTGTGACCTCTGCGTTATCCACGCGCTTCCAGCTCGGCCAGCTGCTCGGCCGCCTGCGCCGCCTGCAGCGCCTTGGTCACGTCCGTCAGCTCGCCGTCCATCACCGCGCCGAGCTTGTACAGCGTCAGGTTGATGCGGTGGTCGGTGATGCGGCCCTGCGGGAAGTTGTAGGTGCGGATGCGGTCGGAGCGGTCGCCGCTGCCGATCAGGCCCTTGCGGGTGGCGGCCTCCTTGGCCTGGCGTTCGAGCCGGTCCTTGTCGCGCAGCCGTGCGGCCAGCACGGCCAGGGCCTTGGCCTTGTTGCGGTGCTGGCTGCGGTCGTCCTGGCATTCGGCGACCAGGCCGGTGGGCAGGTGGGTGACCCGCACCGCGGAATCGGTCTTGTTGATGTGCTGCCCGCCGGCGCCGCTGGCGCGGAAGGTGTCGATGCGCAGCTCGGCCGGGTTCAGCGCTACTTCCTCGGCCTCGTCCGGCTCGGGCAGCACGGCGACGGTGCAGGCGCTGGTGTGGATGCGACCCTGCGTCTCGGTGGCCGGCACGCGCTGCACGCGGTGGCCGCCGGATTCGAACTTCAATGCCTCGTAGACGCCGTCGCCCTCGATGCGCGCCACCACTTCCTTGTAGCCGCCGAGGTCGGACGCGTTGGCCGACATCAGCTCGGTCTTCCAGCCGCGCTGCTCGGCGTAGCGCAGGTACATGCGCAGCAGGTCGCCGGCGAACAGCGCCGATTCGTCGCCGCCGGTGCCGGCGCGGATTTCGAGGAAGGCGTTGCGGTCGTCGTCCGGGTCGCGCGGCAGCACGGCCAGCTGCAGCGCTTCCTCGAGCTGCGCCAGCTCGGCGGTGGCGGCGTCGATTTCCTCGCGGGCCATGTCCGCGAAGTCCGGGTCGGCCTGCATCTCGCGGGCGGCGGCCAGGTCCTGCTCGCGCTGGCAATAGCGCTGCCAGCGGTCGGTGAGGGCGCCGACGCGGGCATGTTCGCGGTTCAGCGCGCGCAGGCGGGCGACGTCACGCACCACGGCCGGGTCGGCCAGCGCGGCATCGACCTCGGCCAGACGCAGGGCGAGGCGGTCGAGTTGCTGGCGCAGGAAAGGGGTCATCGGCGGAGGCGGGCGTTCGAGGGAGGCGGGACCCCGCGCAGGCGGGGCGGAGGCGGGGCGAGGGCGCCCGCTACGAACGTTCGCCGCGCAGGAACAGCCGCGAGACGGTGTCGGCCATCTGCCCACGCTGTGCCGGGTCGGCGTTGTGCAGTTCGGCCAGCGCGCCGTGCAGCATCTTCTGCGTCAGGCCGCGCGAGAGGGCGTCGAGCACGTCTTCCACCGGGGCGCCGCGGGCGAGCAGCTTGCGCGCGCGCTGGATCTCGGCGGCGCGCCAGGCGTCGGTCTGGCTTTGCAGCGCCTGGATCAGCGGCACCGTGGCACGCTGTTCCAGCCAGTGCACGAAGTGCTGCACGCCGGATTCGATGATGGCCTCGGCCTGCGCCACTGCGGCCTGGCGCTTCTCGCCGGCGCTCTGCACCAGCGCCGAGAGGTCGTCGACGGTGTAGAGGTAGACGTCGGACAGCCGCGCCACCTCGGGCTCGATGTCACGCGGCACCGCCAGGTCGACCATGAAGATCGGGCGGCGCTTGCGCGCCTTCAGCGCCCGCTCGACGGCGCCCAGGCCGATCAGCGGCAGCGTGCTCGCGGTGCAGGAGATCACCGCGTCGAACTCGTGCAGCCGCGCCGGCAGGTCGGCCAGCCGCATCGCCTCGGCGCCGAACTGGGTCGAGAGCTTCTCGGCGCGCTCCAGCGTGCGGTTGGCGATGGCGATGTGGCGCGGCGCTTTCGCGGCGAAATGCGTGGCCGCCAGCTCGATCATCTCGCCGGCGCCGACGAACAGCACCCGGATCCGGCTCAGGTCTTCGAACAGCTGAGAGGCCAGCCGCACCGCCGCGGCGGCCATGCTGATCGAGTGCGAGCCGATCTCGGTGGAGGTGCGAACCTCTTTCGCCACGGAGAACGAGCGCTGGAACAGCTGGTGCAGCGTCGTGCCCAGCGTGCCGGCGGCGTCGGCCTCGCGCACGGCCTGCTTCATCTGGCCGAGGATCTGCGGTTCGCCGAGCACCATCGAGTCCAGGCCGGAGGCGACGCGGAACGCGTGCCGGGCCGCTTCCATGCTCTCGAGCACCTGGGTGTGGCCGAGCAGCGCGTCGGCCGACACCTGGCCCTGCTGCGCCATCCACTCGAGCGCCGGGCGCACCAGGCCCGGGCCGCTGCGCGCGTCGGCGGCCACGTACAGCTCGGTGCGATTGCAGGTGGACAACAGCGCGGCCTCGGCGGCCGGCTTCGCCGACGGGCCGTTCAGCGCGGCACGGAACCCCTGCAGCGCCGGCGACAGCTGGTCGACGCTGAACGCAAAGCGTCCGCGCAGGTCGAGCGACGCGGAGTGGTGGTTCAGGCTGAGGGCAAAGACGCTCACGGGTGCGATTGTAAGATTTGACCCACCGCAGGGTCCTGCGGGAACGGCTTCTTCATCGCCCTTCTGGGGCTGAATTGATCTTTGTCATGAGCGCGATCGACCTGCTTCTGCACCTCGGCAACCTGCTGATGCCGGCCATCGGCGTCAGCATGGCGCTGGTGCTGCTCGGCAAGCTGCTGTGGCGCCGGGCGCTCGCCAGCGTCGGCTGGGCGCGGCTGTTGCGCTGGGCCGTGCTGGCGGGCTGGGGCGGCATGCTGCTCGGCCTGCTGTGGACCGGGCGCGACGGCAAGATCGCGGTGCATGGTCTGACGGTGGCGGGGGTCGCGGTGGGCGTCTGGTGGGCCGGGTTCGTGCGGCCGGCGCGCTGATCGACGCCCCGGCCGCCGCGCCTCAGCGTTCCTGCACCAGCACCTCGCCGCGCAGCGAATGCGGCAGGGCCTGCGTGATGCGCACGTCGATCATCTGGCCGACCAGCCGGGCGGCGTTCGGGCCGGCGGCGAAGTTGACGATGCGGTTGCACTCCGTGCGGCCCATCAGCTCGGTCGGGTCCTTGCGGCTCGGCCCTTCGACCAGGATGCGCTGCACGGTGCCCTCGCGGCTGGCGCTGATGCGCCGCACGTTCTGTTCGATCACGGCCTGCAGGTGCTGCAGGCGCTTGAGCTTGGTGTCGGCCGGCGTGTCGTCATCGAGCGCGGCGGCCGGCGTGCCGGGGCGCGGGCTGAAGATGAAGCTGAACGAGCTGTCGAAGCCGACGTCGTCGATCAGCTTCATCATCTTCTGGAAGTCGTCCTCGGTCTCGCCGGGGAAGCCGACGATGAAGTCGCTCGACAGGCTGATGTCGGGCCGCACCGCGCGCAGCTTGCGGATGGTGCTCTTGTATTCGAGCGCGGTGTAGCCGCGCTTCATCGCCATCAGGATGCGGTCGCTGCCGTGCTGCACCGGCAGGTGCAGGTGGTTCACCAGCTTCGGCACCTTCGCGTAGGTGTCGATCAGGCGCTGCGTGAACTCGTTCGGGTGGCTGGTGGTGTAGCGGATGCGCTCGATGCCGGGAATCTCGGCGACGTACTCGATGAGCATCGCGAAGTCGGCGATCTCGGCCGTCTCGCCCATCTTGCCGCGGTACGCGTTGACGTTCTGGCCCAGCAGCGTCACTTCCTTGACACCCTGGTCGGCCAGCCCGGCCACCTCGACCAGCACTTCCTCGAACGGTCGGCTGAATTCCTCGCCGCGGGTGTACGGCACCACGCAGTAGCTGCAGTACTTCGAGCAGCCTTCCATGATCGAGACGAAGGCCGAGGCCCCTTCGACCCGCGCCGGCGGCAGGTGGTCGAACTTCTCGATCTCGGGGAAGCTGATGTCCACCTGCGGCCGGCCGCTGGCCTGGCGCTTGGCCAGCATCTGCGGCAGCCGGTGCAGCGTCTGCGGGCCGAACACCAGGTCGACGTACGGCGCACGCTCGATGATGGCCGCGCCTTCCTGGCTGGCGACGCAGCCGCCGACGCCGATCATCACGCCCTTGCGCTTCAAATGCTTGACGCGGCCCAGGTCGCTGAACACCTTCTCCTGCGCCTTCTCGCGCACCGAGCAGGTGTTGAACAGGATCAGGTCGGCCTGCTCGGGGTCGTCGGTGGGTTCGTAGCCTTCGGCGGCGGCCATGACGTCGGACATCTTGTCCGAGTCGTACTCGTTCATCTGGCAGCCGAAGGTGCGGACCCAGATCTTCTTTTTCTTCTGCGTGTCGTCGGTCGTGGTGGCGTGGTCGCTCATGGCTGGCTCCAGGTCTGCGAGAGGAAGTCGAAGCGCCAGGCCTGCGCTTCGGCCAGGGTCTTCGGCCAGGGCTGCTTGCGGCGCTCGGCCTCGGTGAGGATCCACACGGTGAGCGGCTGCTGGTACAGGTCGGTGGTGTAGTGCACGACAGCCTTGGCGCCGTTCGCGTCGCCGGTCAGCAGCAGGCGGTTCTCGGGATCGAAGATCCGCGCGCCGGGAGCGAGCTGCACCGGCTGGCCGTTGAGCGTCGCCTGGGTCGAGGCGCCGAAGACCATCGTGCCGCGCAGTGCGGTGGCCGGGAACTTGCGTTCGGTCTCACCGAACGACTGGGCCTGCAGCGCCGTGGCGCACAGCAGCGCGGCCGCAGGGAGCAGCTTCGAGACGGCACAGCGGAACATGGTGTGGATCCAGGGGCTGTGGGAAAAACAAAGGCCCCGCCGTCTTTCGAATGCGGGGCTTCGCTTCAGGGGCGGTAGGGGCGGGGCATCATTGTAGGGCAACCCCAAGCGCGTGCCACACCGTGGCAAGTCGGGCCCTGCAGCGATGACGGGCGTCGTCGCGTCAAATCATCTGCCAGTCAATCCAAGGGAGTACGGCATGTCACAGGACCGCACTGAGTCAGGTGCTTCAATCGACAGAGGGGTCGTGACGGCCCCCGACCTCCTGCGCAAGCTCGCAAGGATGCGAGATCCGAAGGAACAAGCTGTCCGGCTCTCGCGTTGGCCGGATCGGGTGGAACAAGCCTCCACGGTATTGATGGTCGGCGCGCTTGTCTCATTTCTGCTGCTCTGCGGTTTGGCAGGCGCGCATGCGTACTCACCGTTATCCCGGGCGGGGCGGAATGTGGCACTTGGATTGGTGGTGGTGACCCATCTGGCGGCGTTGCTGTCCATGGCAATGCGCGTGGTTGCCGGGGCCGCCAGTTTGTGGTTGTCTCAGCAGAGGGCTGGCGAGATCCGGGCTTCCCGCTGTGAACGAGATCTCAAAATTGCGCGATGGATTGCGACACAAGAGGAGGAAGAGGTCCGCCTGGCCGACAAGTGGCTTCAGCAGGACATCTCACGCATCGAGGCGCGCCTCTCGCTCTTCTTCGGTGGCGCAGACAAAGTAGCCCTCTTCGCGCTGGTGGGAGTCGGGTGGCTCTCCTGGAGGGAGGTTGTCAACGCATCGTTGGGTGGGTTCGGATCCCCGCCTTGGTTCGTCATGGCACTGCTGACGGGCGTTGCGCTCGGTGGACTGTTGCTGAGAGGCACTCTGCGCCCGCTCGTTTTTCAACGCGATCTGATCTCGCTCTCGACAGAGCTTCGAGCGGCAAAAACACCTTGAAGCCCGCAAGGCAGTGCAGTTCGCCCGGCCGCAAACCGCACCAGGTGAATGCCGCGCGTGCTCTTAGACTTTCCGCTGCAGCGGCAGCACGCGCAGTCGAGTGCGCTTTGGGTCGACCGTGACCAGTGCGCCGGCCTGCAGCTCAACGTCCATTTGGCGCAACGCCGCCAACACGTGATGTCCGATGACGTCGGGACTCACATCGTCGGCTCGGAGCTGCACGACGCTTGGCTTTTCGCCCTGTGTGGCAGCGAGGATCGCGCTGAAGTCGAGGTCGTGGGTCAGCACCACATAGTCATTGGCCGATGCGAAAGCCATGATTGCCGTGTCAGGCGCATTCATTGCACCGACGTCAGACCAATGAGCCGCCTCGATGTTGGCGCTAGACAGCAGGCCGACCCAGCGCGGCGATAGATTCATGTCTACCAGCAGCTTCATGCGCTGGCGATCTGCACCTCGCGTTCCTCGGTGCGCCAGGCGGCATACCGTAACGCCTGCATGATGTCTTCGCGTTCGAGGTACGGGTAGTCCGACAGGACTTCTTCGACGCTCCGTCCGGCGCCGATCTGACCGACCACCATGCCGACGGTGACACGCATTCCACGAATGCAGGCCTTGCCGCCCATGACATCGGGTCGTTGCGTGATGCGATCAAGTTGCGCCATGGCCTCTCCCTGGGCGAGCGGTGGAACGGCGTGCGTGGGTGGTGCGGGAAGATCCGGTCGCGCCACCGACCTGCCCAGAAATCATACAAAGACTTGTGTCCCCAGACAACGCAAGCCGATCGGTAGGGTCGGTGGAGCGTCGCGGACACTGCTTTTCGCACCCTCAAGCAAAAGGGCCTAGCATTGCTGCTAGGCCCTCGACTTCTTTGGTGGCGCTTCAGGGATTCGAACCCCGGACCTGCGGATTATGATTCCGTCGCTCTAACCGGCTGAGCTAAAGCGCCCCGAGCCCTCTATTCTAGACGCGTTTTTTTGGAAGTGACAAGACTTTGACGAACAAACTGCACACCATTCCCAACCGCACCAAGACGCTCCCCCCGCTGCGCGTCGGCGTGGGCGGCCCGGTGGGCTCCGGCAAGACGACCCTGGTCGAAATGCTGTGCAAGACGATGCGCGAGCGCTGGGACCTCGTGGTCGTCACCAACGACATCTACACGAAGGAAGACCAGCGGCTGCTGACCGTGGCCGGCGCGCTCGAGCCCGACCGCATCATGGGCGTGGAGACCGGCGGCTGCCCGCACACGGCGATCCGCGAGGACGCGTCGATCAACCTCGAGGCGGTCGACCGCATGCTGGCCAAGTACCCGGACGCCGACATCGTCTTCATCGAGTCGGGCGGCGACAACCTCGCGGCGACCTTCAGTCCCGAGCTGAGCGACCTGACGATCTACGTGATCGACGTCGCCGCCGGCGAGAAGATCCCGCGCAAGGGCGGCCCCGGCATCACGAAGAGCGACCTGTTCGTGATCAACAAGACCGACCTGGCGCCCTATGTGGGCGCCGACCTGGCGGTGATGGAGTCGGATACCCGGCGCATGCGGCCGACACGGCCGTTCGTGATGACCAACCTGAAGACGAAGGCCGGTCTCGACGAGGTGATCGCCTTCATCGAGCAGAAGGGGCTGCTGCGCGCAGGCGCAGCAGGCTGATCCCGCCGGCGGCGGCCGCGAACGCCGCCGAGCCCCCGAGCGCCACCAGCGACGCGGTGCCGTGCGGCAGCCCCGGCCAGCTGAACAGCAGCGCCAGCAGCAGGGCGCCCAGGGTCTCGCCGGTCAGCCGGGCGGAGGCCATCGTGCCGCCCACCGCGGCGGTGCGGTGGGCCGGCGCCGCGACCACCAGGGCATGGTTGTTCGGCGACTGGAACAGCCCGAAGCCGATGCCGCACAGGGCCAGCCGCCAGGCCACGTCGGCCATCGCGGCGTGGTCGGGCAGCAGGGCCAGGGCACCGAAGCCGAGCGCCATCGTGAACAGCCCGGCCCCGGCGAGCAGGCCGTCGGCGACCCGGCCGATCAGCCGGCCGGCCAGCGGCGCCGCGACGATGGTCGCCAGCGGCGAGGCGGCCAGCACCAGGCCGGTCTGCGCGTGGCTGTACTGCATCTCGCCCAGCAGCAGGAACGGCAGCGCGATGCCGCACAGCGTGTAGGCCGAGAAGGATCCCACCGAGGTCATCACCGTCAGCCGGAACACCGGGCGGCGCAGCAGGTCCAGCGGCAGCAGCGGCACCGCCTCGCGGCGCTGGCGCCACACGTACACGGCGCCGATGAGCGCGGCCAGCACCAGCAGCGCGAGCGCGCTGCCGGTGTGCGGCGCGACGTCGGCGCGCGGCAGCAGCCCGTCCACGCCGAGGAACGCGGTGGTGAACATCACGGCGTTCAGCAGCACGTCGACCGCCGACAGCCGTGCCGCCGGCCCGGCGTTGCCGCGCGCGGCCGGCAGGTGGTGCCAGCCCAGCGCCAGGATCAGCAGCGCGAGCGGCACGTTGATCGCGAACAGCCAATGCCACGAGCCGATCGACAGCAGCAGCGCCGCCAGCGGTGGGCCGGCCACCGAACTGGCCGCCACCACCACCGAGTTCAGCGCGATGCCGCGGCCCAGCAGCGCCTGCGGGTAGGTCGCCCGCACCAGCGCCGTGTTGCAGGCGAACACGCCGGCGCCGCCGACGCCCTGCAGCGCCCGCGCCGCCACCAGCGCGGACAGGTTCGGCGCGAACCAGCAGGCCACCGAGGCGATGCCGAACACGGTCATCCCGGCGAGGTAGACCCGGCGTGCGCCGAGCCGGTCCGCCACCGCCGCCATCGGCAGCAGCAGCGCCAGGATGGCGATCTGGTAGGCGTTGACGACGCCGATCACCTCGGCCGGCGAGGCCCGCAGGTCGCGTGCGATGTCGGGCAGCGCCAGGCCCATCATCGTGCTGTCGATCACCGTCAGCGCGATGCCGGTCAGGATGGTGAGCGTCGACCCGTGGCGTTGCGGGACGGGCAGGCCGTCCCGCGCCGTGGCGGCGGGAGCAGGAGTCATGCGGATGCCGGCTGACGGCGGCCGGCCAGGCGAGCGGTCAGTGCGGGGTGCCGAGGCTGCGCATCGCCTGCACGGCGCCGGCGCCGACCGAGGCGCCGAAGCGCTTGGCCAGCCGTTCGGCGACGTTCTCGCTCGGGGTGTAGTCGATCACCTCCTCGGCCTTGACCACCTCGCGGGCGACGTAGTCGAGGTTGCCGAAGCCGTCGGCCAATCCTTGTTGGACCGCCTGTTCGCCGTTCCAGAACAGGCCCGAGAAGGTGTCCGGCGTCTCTTTCAGCCGGTGGCCGCGGCCCTGCTTGACGACGCCGATGAACTGCTGGTGGATCTGGTCGAGCATGGCCTGCACGTAGGCGCGCTGCTTTTCGGAGACCGGCGAGAACGGGTCGAGGAGGCCCTTGTTCTCGCCGGCGGTCAGCAGGCGGCGCTCGACGCCGAGCTTCTCCATCGTGCCGGTGAAACCGAAGCCGTCCATCAGCACGCCGATCGAGCCGACGATCGAGGCCTTGTCGACGTAGATGCTGTCGGCCGCGACGGCGACGTAGTAGGCCCCCGAGGCGCACGATTCTTCGACCACCGCGAAGACCTTCTTCTTGTGCTTGGCCTTCAGGCGGCGGATCTCGTCGTTGATGATGCCGGCCTGCACCGGGCTGCCGCCCGGCGAGTTGATGCGCAGCACCACCGCCTGCGCGCCGACATCCTCGAACGCGGCCTTCAGGCCCGAGACGATGTTCTCTGCGCTGGCCGGGCCGTCGGCACCGATCTCGCCGCGCAGTTCCACCAGCGCGGTGTGCGGACCGCTCGGCGTGCTGGTGCGGCTGCGCTGGCCCTCGATCAGGCCCCAGGCGATCAGCGCGAACAGCGCCAGCCACGCCAGCCGGAAGAAGATGCGCCAGCGGCGGTCGCTGCGGCGGTCGCGCAGGTACTCGCGGGCGAACTGCTCGAGCACCGGCTCGAGCGGTCGCGGCGCGGCCGGGGTGGGGATCGTCTCGTCGGTGGAGGACATCGGTGTCGGCCGCTTAGAGCCGGTGGTCAGGGCTGGAGGAGGGCGGCGCCGCAGGCGCCAGTTCTGCGGAAGGATACCAATACACCCTGCCGTCGCGCTCCGCCACGGCAATGGGCTTGAGCCGCTTGTGCGCGCAGGGGCCGGCAACGCACAGGCCGCTGGTCGGGTCGTACACCGCGCCGTGGATCGAGCAGATCAGCCAACGGCCCTTCTCGTCGAAGAACCGGCCCGGCTGCCAGTCCATCTCGGCCGGTACGTGCGCGCAGCGGTTCACGTAGCCGTGCAGCCGGCCCTCGAAGCGCAGCACGAAGGCGCGCACCGGGCGCTGCCATTCGAGCAGCTCGAAGACATGCGCCTCGCCGCCGTCGGCCAGCGCCGCGCTCGGGCAGAGGTCGATGCCCGCGGGGGTCGACTTCGGGCCGACATCATGCATGCTGGAGGAGCCACTGCTGCAGGTCGGCCAAGCTGTGCGCCACGTGCTGCGGGCGCAGCGGGTGCAGGTCCTCGTGCGGGTGGGCGCCGTAGGCAACGGCCAGGCTGTCGGCGCCGGCGTTGATCGCCAGCTGCAGGTCGTGCGTGGTGTCGCCGATCATCAGCGTGCGCGACGGCTCCACCGCGAACTCGCGGATCAGTTCGAGCAGCATCTGCGGGTTCGGCTTGGAGGCGGTCTCGTCGGCGGTGCGGCTGGCGTCGAAGCGGCTGCGCAGGCCGGAGGCGTGCAGCGCCTCGTCCAGCCCCTGCCGGCTCTTGCCGGTGGCCACGGCCAGCCAGTGGTGGCGGGCCTTCAGCGCGTCCAGCAGCGCCGGCACGCCGGCGAACAGCGTCACTTCGTGCACGTCGTTGAAATAGTGGTGCCGGTAGCGGCGGGCCAGTTCGGGGTAGCGGTCTTCCGACAGCCCCGGCGCGGCATGCCGCATGGCGTCGATCAACCCGAGGCCGATGACGAACGAGGCCTGGCGGTCGTTGGGCACCGCCACGCCCAGGTCCTTGCAGGCGCGCTGGATGCAGCGCGTGATCAGCGCGGTGGAGTCGTACAGCGTGCCGTCCCAGTCGAAGACGATCAGGTCGTAGCGGCGCGGTCGTGGAGGGCTCATCGTGGATGTCGGAGTGCGGCCAGCAGTGTGTCGCATTCGGCAGGCAGGGGCGCGTCGAGCGTGATGCGCACCCCGCTCGCCGGATGGTCGAACGCGAGGTGGCGGGCGTGCAGGAACATGCGGCCGAAGCGCTGCCCCGCGACCGCCTCGCCGCGGGCGAGCGAGCGGTTCAGCGCGAAGTCGCCGTACTTGTCGTCGCCGGCGATCGGGTGGCCGGCCTGCTGCAGGTGCACGCGGATCTGGTGCGTGCGGCCGGTCTTGATGGTCACGTCCAGCAGCGAGAAGCCGGGCAGCCGCTCGACCACCTTCACCAGCGAGATCGACCGGCGGCCCTCCTCGGCGTCGGCGGCGACCGTGCGCACGCGCCGTTCGCCCGCGGCATCGAGGTACTTGTGCAGCGCCACGTCGATCACTTTCAGCGTGGCCGGCCAGTCGCCGATCGCCAATGCCGCGTAGACCTTGCCGGTCTGGCGCTGGCGGAACTGGTCCTGCAGCGCCGTCAGCGCGCTGCGCTTCTTCGCGATCAGCAGCAGCCCGGAGGTCTCGCGGTCGAGCCGGTGCACCAGCTCCAGCAGCTTGGCCTGCGGACGCGCACGGCGCAGTTGCTCGATCACGCCGAAACTGACGCCCGAGCCGCCGTGCACCGCGACACCGGCGGGTTTGTTCACCGCCAGCAGCAGCTCGTCCTCGTACAGCACGTCGAATTCGCGCGCCGGGACGGCATCGGTGCGGGCGGCGGCCACGGCCGGATCGGCCAGCCGCAGCGGTGGCACGCGCACCAGGTCGCCGTCGGCCAGCCGGGTGTCGGCCTGCGCGCGTGCCTTGTTCACGCGCACCTCGCCGCTGCGGATGATCCGGTACACCAGCGCCTTCGGAGCGCCCTTGAGGTGCTTCAGCAGGAAGTTGTCCAGCCGCTGGCCGGCGCCGTTGTCGTCGACCTGCAGGTGCTGCACCGCGGCAGCGGCGGGGGTTGCGTCTTTGTGCACGTCTTCCTGCACTTTGGGAGGGGTGCCGCCCCTGCTTCGGGGGCTCGGCTGTGCCCCTATAATGGGTCGCACCACGTTCCTGTCGTAAGTGTTTGATTTGCCTGAGTTTAACGGGCGGTCACCGACACCGGCGCGAAGTGGGGCTGCGCAGATCGGCGTCCACCGCGGTCCGCAAAGCCAAAAAAGAGCTGATGCAGCGCGGTTGGCACCGGTCAGGCCGTCTCCCAAGGTGGGACGGCGGGCAGGTGCGGGCCGTGCCGGAGACTACGCTACAGACCCCACGTCAAGGTTTTCCAGGCCCGAGCGCCATCCGACCACCGCGGTTCACGACCGGTTCGTGAGCCGGTGCCGTGCAACGACGACGCTCGGTCCTTGCGGCGAGAGCCGCGCCCCTCACCATGTCCTCCCTCCACCCCTTCCGCTTCCCCGTCGCCGGCCCCACCGGGCTGCGTGCGACCGGACGCCCGTTGCCACCGCCCCAGGGGCGGTGCCGGCGGGCGGTGCCGGAAGATCCGGTCGCCGCACCGCGTGGCCCCAGGGGCGGGACATGATGGTGGGCCGCGGTCCGTTGCCGCACGCGCCAACGCTGCGCTGATCCCTCGCTCCCGCTGCCGTGGATCCACGGCGGTGCGGGCCGGGCGCGCAGTCCAGGGCGATTCCTTCACGGTACTGCCGCGCAGTTCTCTTGCATCGATCCGCCATGGGCGGCCGGACCTCCCCGAGGTCCGCCGTCCCGGCGTTTGTCGTGTGCCGCGACGCGAGCCGGGGGTCCGGCCGCCCGTGGCGAGGAGAATGCATGAAGCGCATGTTGATCAATGCCACGCAGCCCGAAGAGCGGCGGCTGGCGATCGTCGATGGCCAGAAGCTGCTCGACTTCGAGACCGAGATCGAAGGGCGTGAACAACGCAAGGGCAACATCTACAAGGCCGTCGTCACCCGCGTCGAGCCGTCGCTGGAAGCCTGTTTCGTCGACTACGGCGAGGAGCGCCACGGCTTCCTGCCGTTCAAGGAAATCTCCAAGCAGTACTTCAAGGAAGGCGTCAGCGTCCGCGATGCCAAGATCCAGGACGTCATCTCGAACGGCCAGGAACTGCTGGTGCAGGTCGAGAAGGAAGAGCGCGGCAACAAGGGCGCCGCGCTGACCACCTTCGTCTCGCTGGCCGGCCGCTACCTGGTGCTGATGCCCAACAACCCGCGCGGCGGCGGCGTCTCGCGCCGCATCGAGGGCGAGGACCGCGAGGAGCTCAAGGAAAACCTCGAGCAGCTCGAGTACCCCAAGGGCATGAGCCTGATCGCCCGCACCGCCGGCATCGGCCGCAGCGCGCCCGAGCTGCAGTGGGACTTGAACTACATGCTCAAGCTCTGGAGCGCGATCGACGAGGCCGCCAAGGGCGGCAAGGGCGCGTTCCTGATCTACCAGGAGTCGTCGCTGGTGATCCGCGCGATCCGCGACTACTTCCACCCGGAAATCGGCGAGATCCTGATCGACACCGACGACATCTACGAGCAGGCGAAGCAGTTCATGCTGCACGTCATGCCCGACACGGCCAACCGCGTGAAGCGCTACCGTGACGATGCCGCGCTGTTCAGCCGCTTCCAGATCGAACACCAGATCGAGACCGCCTTCAGTCGCACGGTGAACCTGCCGGCCGGTGGCGCGATCGTCATCGACCACACCGAAGCGCTGGTGTCGATCGACGTCAACTCGGCGCGCGCCACCCGGGGCGGCGACATCGAGGAGACCGCGACCCGCACCAACCTCGAAGCCGCCGACGAGATCGCCCGCCAGTGCCGGCTGCGCGACCTGGGCGGCCTGATCGTCGTCGACTTCATCGACATGGAGGAGTCGAAGAACCGCCGCGAGGTCGAACAGCGCCTGCGCGACGCGCTGCGCACCGACCGCGCCCGCGTGCAGTTCAGCTCCATCAGCAAGTTCGGCCTGCTCGAACTGAGCCGCCAGCGCCTGCGCCCGGCGCTGAGCGAAGGCAGCCACATCACCTGCCCGCGCTGCAACGGCACCGGCCACATCCGCGACACCGAGTCCTCCGCGCTGCAGATCCTGCGCATCATCCAGGAGGAGTCGATGAAGGACAACACCGCGGCCGTGCACGTGCAGGTGCCGGTCGAGGTGACCAGTTTCCTGCTGAACGAGAAGCGCACCGAGATCACCAAGATCGAGCTGAAGCAGCGTTGCACCGTGCTGCTGGTGCCGAACAAGCACCTCGAGACGCCGAACTACAAGCTCGAGCGGCTGCGCCACGACGACCCGCGCCTGGAGAACCTGCAGGCCAGCTACTCGATGATCGAGGAGCCGGACGAGGAGGTCGGCATCACCCGCCGGGAGAAGGCCAAGCCGAAGCAGGAGCCGGTGATCAAGGGCGTGCTGCCCGACCAGCCGGCGCCGATCGCGCCGCCCAAGCCCGAGCCGGTGGCTGCGGCCCCCGCGCCGGTGGCGCCGGCCCCGGTGGCCGCTGCGCCGGCACCGGCCGGTGGCGGGTTCTTCGGCTGGATCAAGAAGCTCTTCGGGCCGCCGCCGGTCGAGGCGCCGGCGCCGCAGCCGGCCCCGGTGGTCGAGGCCGCGCCGGCTGCTGCGAAGCCGGCCCGCGAAGGCCGTGGTCCGCGGGGCGAGGGGCGTGAAGGGCGTGAGGGTCGCCGTGAAGGCGGCCGCGAGGGGGGGCGCGACGGTGGCCGTGAAGGCGGCCGGGGCGACCAGAACCGCCGCAACGGCCGGGGCCGCAACGAGCGCGATGCCGGCGAGGCGCGTGAAGCGCGGGCCGAGCACGCCGTGGGCGAGGCCGGTGAACAGGGGCAGCGCGATGACCGCCGCCGCGGCGGCCGCGGCGGCCGCGACCGGCCGCGCGACGAGCGTCGCCAGGTGGACGGCGTGACCGTCGAGGCCGGTGCCGAAGTGCCGCCGCGTGCCCCGCGCGAAGGCCGCGGTTCGCGCCGTGCGGCCGAGGGCACCCCCGAAGCCGTGGCCGACGCGCTGCCGGCGCTGGCGCCGGTGGGCGAGTTCGCCGACACCCAGCCGCAATCGCATGAGCCGGGCCAGGACGATGCCGGCGCTGGCGAGGCCAGCCGCCGCCGTCGTCGTCGTGGTCGCCGTGACCGGGATGAGGCGGGCACGGTGCAGGAGGGCGCGGCGCAAGAGGGGGCCGACGTCGACAGCGGCGCTGCCGTGGCCGACGCGTCGGTGCCGGGCGAAGCGCCGGCCGATGGCCAGGCCGAGGCCGGGGGCGAGGCCGATGGCCGTCGTCGCCGCCGCGGCCGGGGCGACCGCCGCCGCGACGAAGAGGGGGTGAGCGCTGCCGGTGCCGAGGCGCCGGCCTTCGAAGGCGCTGCACCGGCGCTGGCCGCGTCGGTGCTGGCCGAGCAGGCCGCACCGGCCGAGGCCGTCGACCCGCTGCCGAGCACGTTCTCCTCGACCACGCCGGTGGCCGAAGCCGCGCCGGTCGTCGAGACCGTGGCCGCACCGGCGCGCTTCGAGCTGCCGACGCAGGCGCTCTCCGCGCTGGCGCAGGACGCCGGCCTGGAATGGGTGCAGAGCGACGCCGACAAGGTGGCGCAGGTGCAGGCGGCGATCGCGGCCGAGCCGAAGCCGGCGCACGTGCCGCGCGAACTGCCGCGCGTCGTGCTGGCGGACGAAGGCCCGCTGGTGCTGGTCGAGACCCGTCGAGACCTGGCGGCCCTCAAGCTCCCGTTCGAGCAGCCCTCCGCCTGAACGAAGCCGCCACTCCCTCTCCCCTTGTGGGAGAGGGCCGGGGAGAGGGGTCCGTGGCATGCGCCCCCTCTCCCCCAACCCCTCTCCCGCCAGGGGAGAGGGGCTTCCAGCTCAGGGCAACCGTTCGAGCGCCGCGAGGTACGACGGATCGCGCATCAGCGCGTTCCAGTCGAGTGCCGGTGTCGTGGGCAGCAGCCGCTTGCGGCGCTGCTCGCACACCGGGTCCGGCTCCCACAGACCGTGCGCTGCGGCCGCGTCGAGGCCTTCGAGCAGTTCGTCCACCGCCTCGCCGTTGCCGACGCTCTGGTTGCACAGCAGCACCAGGTCGCAGCCGGCCTGCAGCGCGAGCACCGCGGCTTCCGAGTAGCTCAGCAGGCGGCCGTCGTCGACATCGGCGACGCGGCGCGCGCCTTCCATGCTGAGGTCGTCGCTGAAGATTGCGCCGTCGAAGCCGAGCCGGCCGCGCAGGATGTCGTGCAGCCAGGTGCGCGAGAAGCCCGCCGGACGCAGCGGGTCGACCTTCGGGTAGAGCACGTGCGCCGGCATCACGCTGGTCAGCACCGAGCCGAGCCACGGGTAGGGCAGCGCGTCGTCGCCCAGCACCGCCTTCAGTGAACGCCGGTCCACCGGCGCGTCGACATGCGAATCGGCCGCGACGAAGCCGTGGCCGGGGAAGTGCTTGCCGCAGTTGGCCATGCCGGCCTGCAGCAGGCCGTGCATCAGCGCGCGCGCCAGCGCGGCGACCACGCGCGGGTCGCGGTGGAAGGCGCGGTCGCCGATGACGCCGCTCGGGCCGTGGTCCAGGTCGAGCACCGGCGTGAAACTGAAGTCGACGCCGCAGGCACGCAGCTCGGTGGCCAGCACGTAGCCGGTGGCGGTGGCCGCGTCGAGCGCGCGCATCGCACCGTGGCCGGCCGGGTCGCGGCCATCCTGCATCCACAGTTCGCCCAGGCGGCGCATCGCCGGCAGCGGCGTGAAACCGTCGGTGCGGAAGCGCTGCACGCGGCCGCCTTCATGGTCGACGCACACCAGCACGTCGGGCCGCAGGGCATAGATGTCGTCGGTCAGCGCCTGCAGCTGGCGCCGGCTCTCCCAGTTGCGGGCGAACAGGATCAGGCCGCCGACCAGCGGATGGGCGATGCGGCGCCGGTCGGCGTCGGTCAGCGCGGTGCCGGCGATGTCGAGCACCACCGGCGCGTGAGCGGAACGGGTCATGGGGAGGGGGAGGCGGTGGGAGACACTTCGGCCACCACGAAGCTGGTGGCGTAGTCGCTTTCGTCGCTGACGCTGACGTGGGTCTGCAGGTGCCGCTCGGCGCACCACTGCGCGAGCGGCCCGTGCAGGCGGATGTACGGCTGGCCGCTCGGGCGGTTCAGGATCTCGCAGTCGCGCCACACCATCGGCGCATGGATGCCCAGGCCGATGGCCTTGGAAAACGCCTCCTTGGCCGAGAAGCGCGTGGCGAGGTAGCGCACGCCGCGGCTCTCGACGCGCGCGCGGCGGGCGTGGAACACCTTCAGCTCCTCGGGCCCCAGCACGCGCTCGGCGAAGCGGTCGCCGCGGCGGCCGAGCGTCGCCTCGATGCGGCGGATGTCGCAGACGTCGGTGCCGATGCCGTAGATCATGCTGAACGTGCCGACAGGTGGAGGCACTGGAGGTAGGCGCGGATGGTCTCGGTGTAGCCGCGTTCCAAGGCATCGGCGATCAGCGCATGGCCGATCGACACCTCGAGCACGCCCGGCACGGCCCGCACGAAGTCGCCCAGGTTCGCGAGGTTCAGGTCGTGGCCGGCGTTGAGGCCCAGCCCCGCCGCCTGCGCGGCCTGCGCGGCGGCCGTGTAGCGGGCCAGCACCTCGGCCTGGCGTTCGGTGCCGTGCGCGCTGGCATAGGCCTCGGTGTAGAGCTCGACGCGGTCGGCCCCGGCCTCGCGGGCCCAGGCCATCGCCTCGGGGATCGGGTCCATGAAGAGGCTGACGCGCACGCCCAGGTCGTGGCATTCGCGGATCAACGGCTTCAGCGTCTCCAGGTCGGCCGGCAGGTTCCAGCCGTGGTCCGAGGTGAACTGGCCTTCGGCATCCGGCACGAACGTGGCCTGGTGCGGGCGGCTGGCACGCACGTGGTCCATCAGGTTGTGCAGCGGGTTGCCCTCGATGTTGTACTCGGCTGCGGGGAAGCCCTCGAGCAGCTGTTTCAGCGCCGGCACATCGTCGGCGCGGATGTGGCGCTGGTCGGGGCGCGGGTGCACGGTGATGCCGTGCGCGCCGGCCGCGAGCACCAGCGTGGCCGCACGCGTGACGCTGGGCAGGTCGAGGTGGCGGCTGTTGCGCAGCAGGGCGACCTTGTTCAGGTTCACCGACAGCTGGGTGGCACCGCGCGGATCGGCGGCGGAGGCGAGCGGGTTCATGGTGCGGCGGGCGGCAGGAGTTTCTGGGCGTCGATCATCAGCGCGCGGGTGCGCAGCCGGTCGGTGCCCAGGTGCTGGTGGAGCAGGGCGCGGACCTGCATTCTCAACCCAGCCAGCGCCGGCCGGGTGGCCTGCTGCAGCGCGGGGAGGTCGTCGGCCTCGAGGGCGGCTTCGAGCGCGGTCCAGGTGGCGCCGCTGGGGCTGGCCGGTCGGCCCGTGTCGTCGGCGGGCTGCAGGCCGGTGTCGGGCAGCAGGCGGTAGCGTTCGTGCCCGGTCAGCCGGGCCTGCGTCTGCGTCACGCGGTCCAGCGCCGGCAGCGTGCCCAGTTCGCGCAGCAGCTTGAGCTCGAAGGCGCGCAGCGCAGCCTGGGTCTGTGCGTCGTCGTCGGGGTCCAGGCAGCGCAGCGTCGCGGCGTAGAGGTCGAACAGCGCCGGGTGCGCGTCCTGGCGCAGCAGGCCCTTCAGCAGCAGTTCGTTCAGGTAGAAGCCGGCGAGCAAGGCGCTTGCGCGCAGCATCGGCGGGCCGCCGGCCCATTCGGCCGAGCGCAGCGTGCCGACCTCGGCGCCTTCTTCGCCCTTGCGCGGGCCGGCGTTGACCAGCAGCTGCTGGAAGGGCAGCAGCACGCTGCGCAGCTGCGAGTAGGGCCGCTTGGCGCCCTTGGCCACCACGGCGATGCGGCCGTGCTGGCGGGTGAACAGCTCGAGCACGAGGCTGGACTCGCTCCAGTCGTGGCTGTGCAGGACGTAGGCGGGTTGGGGGGCGGCGGTGGAACGGGCGGCCGGGGCCGAGCGGGCGCGTGGCGCCCTACTCGTAGCCATAACTCTTGAGCCGGTGTTCGTCGTCGGCCCAGCCGGAACGCACCTTGACCCAGAGTTCGAGGAACACCTTGCCGTCCCAGAGGCGTTCGAGTTCCTGGCGCGCCTCGCTGCCGATGCGCTTGATGCGCTCGCCGCCGTCGCCGATCACCATGCCCTTGTGCGCGTCGCGCTCGACGATGATGGTGGCGCTGATGCGCCTGAGGGCGCCTTCTTCCTCGAACTTGTCGATCACGACCGTCGAGGTGTAGGGCAGCTCGTCGCCGGTGAGCCGGAAGAGCTTCTCGCGGATCAGCTCGCTCGCCAGGAACTTGTCGGTGCGGTCGGTCAGCGCCTCTTCGTCGTAGAACCAGGGCTGCTCGGGCAGGTACGGGCGGGCGATCTGCAGCAGCCGCTCGGTGTCGCCCTCGGTCTTCGCGTTCAGCGGCACGAATTCGGCGAACGGATGGCGTTCCTGCATCTGCTTCAGCCAGGGCAGCAGGTCGTTGCGCTGGCGCACCAGGTCGAGCTTGTTGGCCACGAGGATGGTCGGCTTGCCGGGTGGGATCAGCGACAGCACCTTCGCATCCCCGAGCCCGAAGCGGCCGGCCTCGACGACAAAAAACACCAGGTCGACATCGCCCAGCACCGCCTGCACGGTCTTGTTGAGCGCGCGGTTCAGCGCCGCGGTGCCCTTGGTGGTGTGCTGGGTCTGGAAGCCCGGCGTGTCGACGAACACGTACTGGGTGGCGACCTCGGCATCGTCCAGCGTGCGGATGCCGGTGATGCGGTGGCGGGTGGTCTGCGCCTTGCGCGAGACGATGCTGATCTTCTGGCCGACCAGGCCGTTCAGCAGCGTCGACTTGCCCACGTTCGGCCGGCCGACGATGGCGATCAGGCCGCAGCGCTGCGGCGCGCCGGCCTCGTGTTCGTGGTCCGCCGGGTCGGCGTCGCCCACCGGCGCGGGCTGCTGCTCGGTGGCGTCAGTCATCGTGTCGTTTTCGCAATTCGAGCAGCGCCAGGCGCGCTGCCTCCTGTTCGGCGGCGCGGCGCGAACGCCCCTCGCCCTGGGTCTGCAGGTCGAAGCTGGCGATGCTGCAGACGACCACGAAGGTCTGGTCGTGCGCTCGGCCGCGGGTGGCTTCGATGCGGTAGTCGGGCACCGACTGCTTGCGGGCCTGCAGCCATTCCTGCAACTGGGTTTTCGGATCCTTGGCCCAGGCCTGGGTCACGGTCTCGCTGACCAGCGGCTCGAACAGCCGGCGCACCAGCGCACAGGCCGGGTCGTAGCCGGCGTCGAGGTACACGGCACCGAGCAGCGCTTCCACTGCATCGGCCAGGATCGACGGCCGCTGCGCGCCGCCGCCGCGGGCTTCGCCCTCGGACATCCGCAGCACCTCGGGCAGGCCGAGCGACAGGGCCACGGCATGCAGCATGTCCTGGCGCACCAGGTGGGCGCGGATGCGCGTCAGCTCACCCTCCGGCGACTCGCCGAAGTGGTGGAACAGCAGGTCGGAGACGGCCAGGTTCAGCACCGCGTCGCCGAGGAATTCGAGGCGCTCGTTGTGGTCCGCGCCGAAGCTGCGGTGCGTCAGTGCGAGCGTCAGCAGCTCCCGCTTCGCGAAGCGGTGGCCGAGACGGTCCTGCAGGGTGTCCAGCGAAACTTTCAAACCTTGGGTCCTCTGGCGTGGACGCCGCTACTTCGATTGCCCGCGGTACTTGATGAGAAGGTACACCGGGCCGAAGAGTTCCACTTCCTTGTCGTAGGCGAAGCGGATGACCACGCGGTCGTCCTGCTTCGTGATGTCGAGGTCTTTCCCTGAAATTGAAGAGATCGCGTATTCGACCTGCTTGGTGCGCTCGAACGCGGTGCGGATCTCCGGCACCGAAGCGCCGCCGGTGCGGGCGATCTTGTCGACCGCTTTCTGGATCGTGTAGTACTCGTTGACCGTCGGCCCCACCCGCAGCGCCACCACCGCCACCACGGAGATGAGCACCGCCCAGAACAGCAGCCCGATCAACGTGAAGCCGCGTTCGCCACGGCGCGGGGAAACCAAAGTCATTGGAAAGGCCCGATGCGCTTGAGGTTGCCGAAGTTCATCCAGACGAAGAAGGCCCGGCCGACGATGTTCTGTTCCGGCACGAAACCCCAGAAGCGCGAGTCTTCCGAATTGTCGCGGTTGTCGCCCATCATGAAGTAGTGTCCGGCGGGCACTTTGCAAGTGACCCCTTCGGCACTGTAGCGGCAGTTCTCGCCGAACGGAAAAATGCGGGCACGGTTGCCGTAGTTCGACGGCAGCCGCGGGTCGACCAGCAGGCGGTGGTCCACCTGGCCGAGCGTCTCGCGGAACTGCTTCGAGTAGGTGCGGCGGTCTTCGTCGTAGTAGTCGTCCAGCGGCGCCACCGGCACGGGCTGTCCGTTCAGATAGAGCTTCTGGTTGAGGTAGGCCACCTCGTCGCCCGGCACGCCGACCACGCGCTTGATGAAATCGACGCTCGGGTCCACCGGGTAGCGGAACACGATCACGTCGCCCCGTTGCGGGCTGTGGTTGTCGATGATCTTCTTGTTGATCACCGGCAGCCGCACGCCGTAGTGGTACTTGTTCACCAGGATCAGGTCGCCGATCTCGAGCGTCGGGATCATCGACCCCGAGGGGATCTTGAACGGCTCGAAGAAGAACGAGCGCAGCACGAAGACGATCAGGATCACCGGGAACAGCCCGGCGGTCCAGTCGAGCCACCACGGCTGCGCGAGCAGCTTCTGGCGGGCTTCCTCGACGTTGCCGTCGACCTGCGAGATGCCGAGGCGGCCGAGTTCGGCGCGGCGGTTGCTGTCGTGTGCCTCGAGTGCGGCGGCCGCGGCCACCCGGCGCGGCAGGAACACGAAGCGTTCCGCCAGCCAGTACGCGAAGGTCACCACCGTCAGGATCAGCAGCAGCAACGAAAAGTTGCCATTCCACTTGCCGAGATACCAGCCGCCCGCGTACAGCGCCAGGCAGGCGTACAGAAGACCCGTCAGATTGCTCACATGAAAACCAGGAAGTGGAACGGATGCGGCGGCCGCGCCGTCGCGCCGGCTCAGTCGTCGACCTGCAGGATCGCCAGGAAGGCTTCCTGCGGCACCTCGACGGAGCCGATCTGCTTCATGCGCTTCTTGCCCGCCTTCTGCTTTTCGAGCAGCTTGCGCTTGCGGGAGATGTCGCCACCGTAGCATTTTGCCAGCACGTTCTTGCGCAGGGCCTTCACGTCCTCGCGGGCGATGATGTTCGCGCCGATGGAGGCCTGGATCGCCACGTCGTACATCTGGCGCGGGATCAGCGTGCGCATCTTGGCCGCCACTGCGCGGCCGCGGTACTGGCTCTGCGAGCGGTGCACGATCATCGCCAGCGGGTCGACCCGGTCGCCGTTGATCAGGATGTCCACCTTCACGACGTCGGCGGCGCGGTATTCCTTGAACTCGTAGTCCATCGACGCGTAGCCGCGGCTGACCGACTTCAGCTTGTCGAAGAAGTCCAGCACGATCTCGGCCAGCGGCAGCTCGTACGTGAGCATCACCTGCTTGCCGTGGTAGGCCATGTTGAGCTGCACGCCACGCTTCTGGTTGGCCAGCGTCATCACCGCCCCCACGTAGTCCTGCGGCATGTACAGGTGCACCGTGACGATCGGCTCGCGGATCTCCTTGATGCGGCCGACGTCGGGCATCTTGCTGGGATTCTCGACCTCCAGCACGGTGCCGTCGTTGAGCTCGACCTCGTAGACCACGCTCGGCGCGGTGGTCACCAGGTCCTGGTCGAACTCGCGCTCCAGGCGCTCCTGCACGATCTCCATGTGCAGCAGGCCGAGGAAGCCGCAGCGGAAACCGAAGCCCAGCGCCTGGGACACCTCGGGCTCGTAGCGCAGCGAGCTGTCGTTGAGCTTGAGCTTCTCCAGCGCGTCGCGCAGCTGGTCGTACTCGCTCGACTCCGACGGGTACAGGCCCGCGAAGACCTGCGGCTGGATCTCCTTGAAGCCGGGCAGTGCCTCGCCGGCCGGGCCGGCGTTGTTGGGCAGCTTCTTCTCGAGCGTGACCGTGTCGCCCACCTTGGCGGCGGCCAGCTCCTTGATGCCGGCGATGATGAAGCCCACCTCGCCGGCCTTCAGCGCGTCGCGGTTCTCGCTCTTGGGCGTGAACACGCCCAGGTGCTCGATCGGGTACACCGAGTTGGTAGCCATCATGCGGATGCGCTCGCCCTTGCGCAGCTGGCCGTCGACGACGCGCACCAGCATCACCACGCCGACGTAGTTGTCGAACCAGGCGTCGATGATCATCGCGCGCGGCGGCCCTTCCAGGTCGCCCTTCGGCGGCGGCATGCGGGCGATCACCGCCTCGATGATCTCGTCGATGCCCAGCCCGGTCTTGGCCGAGCACGGGATGGCGTCGTCGGCGTCGATGCCGATCACGTCCTCGATCTCCGCCTTGGCGTTGTCCGGGTCGGCCTGCGGCAGGTCCATCTTGTTCAGCACCGGCACCACCTCGACGCCCAGGTCGAGGGCGGTGTAGCAGTTCGCCACCGTCTGCGCCTCGACCCCCTGGCTGGCGTCGACCACCAGCAGCGCGCCTTCGCAGGCCGAGAGCGAGCGGCTGACCTCGTAGCTGAAGTCCACGTGTCCCGGGGTGTCGATCAGGTTCAGGTTGTAGACCTGGCCGTCACGCGCCTTGTACTGCAGCGCGGCGGTCTGGGCCTTGATCGTGATGCCCCGCTCGCGCTCGATGTCCATCGAGTCCAGCACCTGCGCTTCCATTTCGCGGTCGCTCAGGCCACCGCAACGCTGGATGATCCGGTCGGCGAGGGTGCTCTTGCCGTGGTCGATGTGGGCAATGATCGAGAAGTTGCGGATGTGGTTCATGAACACGTGGACGGGTCGACGCAGGACACGCGAACGCCCCGCACGTCGCTGCGGCGTCGCGAACGACGCCCGACGGCGGGGCACAGGGGGCGCGCCAGCGCATAAAAAAAAGGCACGTCGAAGAGGTGACGCGCCTTCCAACAAAAATGTATGGCAACTGCTCTGTTGGTCCTTCATTGTAGCCAAACGGCCTGCCCCGCAAGCCGCTCGAAAGCGTGTGCCGATGGGCCCTGGCAACGGATCGCCAAAAATTTGTCCACAGCTTGTACACAGGCTTCGGCGGCGCGCGACGCCGCCCTCTGGGGCCCGAAAAGGGCTGCGTCGAACTGCTGCTAACAAGCGCGATTTTGCAGGGCGGCCGGGTCGGCCCGATCGGCGATGGACCGCGCAAATGTCTTTTGTGAGCTTGCGCTCACATGCTTATTGACCCTGCAAGCGCATCGGTTATTTCTGCATGCGAAAAAGCCTCATCGGCCGTTGGGGCGCACGACCACGTACTGCACCCACTCGCCGCGGCGCACCAGCAACGTGACCGGCCGCGACTTGTCGAGCTTCGCCAGCGCTGCCTCGAACTGCTTCGTGTCCGCGACGCTGGTGTTGTTGACGCTGAGCACCAGGTCGTCCTCCGCCAGGCCGGCGCGCTCGGCCGGGCCCTCGACCCCGACCACCCGCACGCCGCCCTTGAGTTTCAGCTCGCGCTTCTGCGCATCGGTCAGGTCGGTGACGCTGAGGCCAAGCAGCGCGCTGTTCGCCTGCGCGCCGCGCGGCGCCGGCGGCGCTTCCTTCTCCTGCGCCGTCTTGGCGTCGGACTCGAGCTCGGCCACGGTCACCGAGAGGTCGCGGTACTTGCCCTGGCGCAGCACCTGCAGCGTGCTCTTCGTGCCCGGCTTGGTGTTGCCCACGAAGCGCGGCAGTTCGTTCCAGCGCTCGATCGCGCGGCCGTCGAACTTGGTGACGATGTCGCCCGCTTCGACGCCGGCCTTCTCGGCCGGGCCGCCCTGCTCGACCGAGCGCACCAGCGCACCGTTGGCCTGCGCCAGGCCGAGCTGGTCGGCGACCTCCTTCGAGACCTCGCCGATCTGCACGCCGATGCGGCCGCGGATCACCCGGCCGTTGGCGCGCAGTTGGTCGGCCACGCGTTGCGCCTCGTCGGCGGGAATCGCGAACGAGATGCCCATGTAGCCGCCCGAGCGGCTGTAGATCTGCGAGTTGATGCCGACCACCTCGCCGCGCATGTTGATCAGCGGGCCGCCGGAGTTGCCGGGGTTGATCGCCACGTCGGTCTGGATGAAGGGCACCATGTCGCCGGTGTCGCGGGCCTTCGCGCTCACGATGCCGGCCGTCACGGTGTTGTCCAGGTTGAACGGCGAGCCGATCGCGATCACCCATTCGCCGACGCGCAGGCGGTTGATGTCGCCGAAGCGCACCAGCGGCAGGCCGCTGGCCTCGATCTTCACCAGCGCGACGTCGGTGCGCTTGTCCGCGCCGATGATGCGCGCCTTGAACTCGCGCTTGTCGGTGAGCCGCACGTAGACCTGGTCGGCCCCGTCGACGACGTGGGCGTTGGTCATCACGTAGCCGTCGGCCGAGACGATGAAACCTGAGCCGACGCCGCGCTGCACTTCTTCCTCCGGCGTGTTGCCGCGCGGGTTCGGACGCTGCGGGTTCTGGCGCGGCATCGGCACGCCGAAGAAGCGCCGGAAGAACTCCTGCATCTGCTCGTCCATCTCGGCGCTGCCCGCCTGCGGACCGGTCTTCGCAGTGGTGCGGATGTTGACCACCGCCGGACCGACCTGGTCGACCAGGTCGGCGAAGTCGGGCAGGGCGCGCGCGGCCGGCGTGGCGGCGCCCGCCGGGGGCGCGGTGGGCACCGGGGTGGCATTCACCGGGCCGGCGGTGGCGGCGACCTGCTGTTGCGCCCGGGCGCCGAAGTGGTGGGCCAGCGGCATCGCGATGAGGACGCCGGCCACCAGTGCGAGGCCGGCGGCCACCCAGGTGCGCGCCTTCGGGAAGCGGGTCGAAGAGGTGCCTTGCATGGAGAACTTCGGTAGGGAAGGACGGAAGCCGCGCCGTGCGGGAGCAGCGGCGCGCCGGGCCCCGATGCGCTCGGGGTCAGCTGACACATGGGGTCAGGACTTTACGCGTTCAAGGCCCTGCGAGAAGGCCTGCAGGGCCGCGGTGGGGACTTCGCCGACCGCGGTGATCCACCAGTCGCCGTCGCGCCGCCCGACCATGCGGGTCGCGCCGATGACCGCCGGCGCCTCGCCGCCCTGGCGGCTGGCATCGTACGGTTCGATGAACACCGACACGTGCATCAGCCCGTCGGTGTAGATGGCCTGCAGCATCGTGGCCGCAGGGCTGGCGGCGCCGCCGCTGTCGGGGCCGCCGTGCGGGCGCGGCGGAGACCGCCGCACGCAGGCGTGCAGCCGGTAGCCCGGCACCGGCTTGCGCAGGTGCCAGCCTTCCTGCTCGAGGCTGGTGCGGATGAACGTCGGCTGCTGCACCCGGTAGCCCTGCAGGTTGTGCATCTCGTGCAGCAGCTGCTTGGGCTGCGGCTTGGCGCCGATGTGCAGCTCGGAGAAGCCGGCGCTCTCGAGCACCTCGTTGCGCGGGCCGAGCAGGTCGCTGCGCAGCAGCAGCCCGGTCTCGCGTTCGACCCACCAGCGCTGCCCGTGCCGGTAGCCGTCGCGCGGGCGCAGCGTGATCACCTGCGCTTCGTAGCCGGCCACGCGGTCCTCGCGCGTCAGCGAGGCCTCGTAGACCTCCGAGGTGCCGGGTTCGGTGCCGGCGGCCGAGGCGCCCGAGGCGGCGAAGCCGGGCCGGCGCGCGACGGCGGCCGCCGGGCCGGGCAGGCGGCCGAGCAGGTCGCGGGGCTCGATCGAGGCTTCCTGGGTCTGCGGCCACAGCACGTGCACCAGGTCGTTGTGGCGGTAGATGCGCTTCATCTGCCCGTCCAGGCTCTCGACCTTGTCGATCTGTTCGCGGCCGTTGCAGTAGTGCACCAGCCGCGCGCTCGAGATCGCACCGCCGACCGTCACCACGTAGACGCCGGCGAAGTTGTGTTGCAGCCCGGAGGCCTGCATGCGCTTGAGCAGCGCGGCCAGGTCCACCGGGTGCTGGCCATCGGCACGGGCCGTGGCCCAGGGCATGGCCCCCAGCCAACCGACCGAAGCGCAGGCCGCCAGCCGTTGCACCAGGTGCCGGCGGGGCGGCAGGAAGGAGAGGTCAGTGTTCCGTCGTGTCATGGTCGGCCGGACGCAGGTAACCCGACACCGGCATGACCGCGGCGCCGGTCGGGAACTGCTGGTGGGCGGCGAGGTAGCGGTTCCACTCGGTGGCCGGGCGGCCGCGGCGGTCCGGCGCCGCGGTGGTGGCAGCCACCGGCTGCTGCACGGTGCTCGGCGCGCTGGCCAGCGGGCCCGGCCCGCCCTGGCGCACCGGCAGCAGCCAGACGCTGCCGGCCACCGCCACCACCCCGGCCGCCGCACTGACCGGCCGCATCCAGCGCCCGCGCAGCGAACGCCGCGGCAGCGGTGCCGGGGCGAGCACCACCGGTTCGGCGGCGAGCCGCTCGCGCAGCGAACCCATGAAACGATCGGTGTGCGGTCCGGTCCGGCACAGGTCCTCGGAGCGCAGCGCGTCACCGATCAGGTGGTAGGTGTCCCAGCGCTGCTGCAGCGCCGGTTCGGCCCGCCAGCGGCGCGAGAAGCCGGCCGCATCGGCCCCGCTGCATTCGCCATCGAGCAGTGCCGAGAGCCCCTCGGGTTCCGCGGTCGTGGCGAGGTCGTTCCGGGCGTGGGATTGCAAGGCCATGGCTACAGCTCCTGTTCGGGCGATCGGGGGCACGACGGCGGTCTTCATCGGGACTCACCAGCGGCGGCCCTGCTGGGTGTCCAGCAGCGGTCGCAGCTTCGCGGCAATGGCCTCGCGGGCGCGGAAGATGCGCGAGCGCACGGTGCCGATGGGACAGTTCATCACGATGGCGATCTCGTCGTACGAGAGACCTTCCAGTTCGCGCAGCACGATGGCCTGCCGAAGATCTTCGGGCAGTGCCTCCATGGCAGCGTTGACGGTGCGAGCGATCTCGCGACTCGCCAGGACGGCCTCGGGGGTTTCACCGTCGCTTAGTTCCTGGTCGACGCGGATAGTTTCATCGTCTTCGCTGCGCTGGCTGAGCGCGGCCTCGGTGATCACCGGATCGCGGGCCAGGTCGGAGACGGTCTTCTTCGCCGTGTTGACGGCGATCCGGTACAGCCAGGTGTAGAACGCGCTCTCGCCGCGGAACTGGGGGAGCGCGCGGTAGGCCCGGATGAAGGTTTCCTGGGCGACGTCCTCGACCAGGTCGACATCGCGCACGATCCGCGCGATCAGCCGCTCGATGCGGCGACGGTACTTCACCACCAGCATCTCGAAGGCCGAGACGTCTCCGGATTTCGCTCTTTCGATCAGGAGGACGTCGGCTTCAGCGCTCATCAGGGGTGGTTTCTGCGCCGGGGCCAGCAGTCATCTTCAGGGGTGGAGGGCGAGGGCAATATAGCGCACATCGCAGGCCGTGCCAGGCTGCGGGGTGGTCGCTGCGCGACAGCGCGAGCCACTGGCGGCGCCCGCCGGCCGGCGTGGCCGACAGCAGCAGCCAGGCGCCCAGGTCGAGGGCGACGTGCAAGTCGCAGGGTCGGTCGTCGAAGTGCCAGGTGGCGCCGTCCCAGCGCAGTTCGCCGTGCCCGGCCGCGCCCGACCGGCGTGCGACCGAGACGGCCAGCAGCAGTGCGAGCAGGGCCACGGCAGGGCCGCTCCAGGCCGTGGCAGCGCCCTGTGCCAAGGCCCACGCCACGGTGCCGGTGACGACCACGCCGCCACAGGCCCGGCGCGCCAGGCGCCACGGTCGGTCTTCGCGGACCGCGAGGCGGACGGCCGGGGCGTGCCGCTCCACCGCGCGTCCGCCGCGCCGCTCAGGCGCGCTGGAACACCAGCGTGCCGTTGGTGCCGCCGAAGCCGAAGTTGTTCTTCACCGCGACGTCGATCTTCATCTGCCGCGCCTCGTTGGCGCAGTAGTCCAGGTCGCACTCCGGGTCCTGGTTGAAGATGTTGATCGTCGGCGGCGACACCTGGTGGTGCAGCGCCAGCACGGTGAAGACCGATTCGATGCCGCCGGCGCCGCCCAGCAGGTGGCCGGTCATCGACTTGGTCGAGTTGACGACCAGCTGCTTGGCATGGTCGCCGAAGGCCAGCTTGATCGCGTTGGTCTCGTTGGCGTCGCCCAGCGGCGTGGAGGTGCCGTGCGCGTTGAGGTACTGCACCTGGTCGACGTTGACGTTGGCGTTCTTCAGCGCGGCGAGCATCGAGCGCTTCGGGCCGTCCACGTTCGGCGCGGTCATGTGGTAGGCGTCCGCACTCATGCCGAAGCCGGTGAGTTCGGCGTAGATCTTGGCGCCACGCTTCTTGGCGTGTTCGTATTCCTCGATCACCATCACGCCGGCGCCTTCGCCGAGCACGAAGCCGTCGCGGTCCTTGTCCCAGGGCCGCGACGCGGTCTTGGGATCGTCGTTGCGCGTGGACAGCGCGCGGGCGGCGGCGAAGCCGCCGATGCCCAGCGGCGACACGGTCGATTCGGCGCCGCCGGCGATCATCACGTCGGCATCGCCGAACTCGATCAGCCGTGCCGCCGTGCCGATGCTGTGCAGGCCGGTGGTGCAGGCGGTCACGATCGCCAGGTTCGGGCCCTGGTAACCGCACAGGATCGAGACGTGGCCCGAGATCATGTTGATGATCGAGGCCGGCACGAAGAACGGCGAAATGCGCCGCGCACCCCGCGCCGCGTACTCGATCTGGGTGTTCTCGATCAGCGGCAGGCCGCCGATGCCCGACCCGACCATCACGCCGATGCGCTCGGCCTGTTCGGGGGTCAGGGCGTCGCCCTTGGGCAGCCCGGCATCCTGCACGGCCTGCAGCGCTGCTGCGATGCCGTAGTGGATGAAGGTGTCCATGTGGCGGGCTTCCTTGGCCGGGATGTAATCCTCGACCTTGAAACCTTTCACTTCACCGGCGAACTGGACCGACAGGCCAGAGGGATCGAACCGGCTGACTTTGTCGATGCCGGATTGGCCAGCGAGGATCTGGCGCCAGGACTCTTCCACGGTGTTGCCCACCGGGGTCACGAGGCCCAGGCCGGTCACGACGATGCGGCGACGGGTCATTGGTAGTCAGAAACAGAAAGCCGGGGCAGGCCCCGGGGAGCAGAGCGAAGTGCCGACGCGAACCGCCCTGCGTTTGAAAGCAGGCGGCGCCCGACGTCGGCAGGGCTCAGGCCTTGACGTGGGCCTTCGCGTAGTCGATCGCCAGCTGCACGGTGGTGATCTTCTCGGCTTCTTCGTCGGGGATCTCGATGCTGAACTCGTCTTCGAGGGCCATCACCAGCTCGACGGTGTCCAGCGAGTCGGCGCCGAGGTCGGCCACGAAGGCCTTCTCGCTCGAGACTTCGGATTCGGCCACGCCGAGTTGTTCCGCAATGATCTTCTTGACGCGTGCTTCGATATCGCTCATGACTTCTCCTCCGAGAGGAATGAATGGTGCAAAAAACAGCCTGCGATTCTAGTGGGTCCTGATGACGCTTCCTTCGGGGCGTCACAGGCCGGCCAACCCGCGCAGGGCAGGAACGTGGTTGGCCGGTCGGCTGTGCCGGTGGGGCTCAGCCCATGAACATGCCGCCGTTGACGTGCAACTCGGTGCCGGTGATGTAGCCCGCCTGCGGCGAGGCCAGGAAGGCCACCGCCTCGGCGATGTCCTGCGCGGCGCCCAGGCGGCCCAGCGGGATCTTGCCCAGCAGCGCCTGCTTCTGCGCCTCGGGCAGGGTGTCGGTCATGTCGGTGGCGATGAAACCCGGCGCCACGCAGTTGACCGTGATGTTGCGGCTGCCCAGTTCCTGTGCCAGCGAGCGGGTCATGCCGGCCACGCCGGCCTTGGTGGCGCAGTAGTTGGCCTGGCCGGGGTTGCCGGCCGCACCCACCACCGAGGTGATGTTGACGATGCGGCCGTAGCGCTGCTTCATCATCGGCCGGATCGCCGCGCGGCTGGCGCGGAACACGGCCTTCAGGTTGGTGTCGATGACGGCGTCCCAGTCGTCGTCCTTCATCCGCATCGCCAGCGTGTCGCGGGTGATCCCCGCGTTGTTGACGAGCACGTGCAGGCCGCCGTGTTCCTTGACGATGGCCTCGATGGCGGCGTCGAGCGCGGCGCCGTCGGTGACGTTCAGCGCCAGGCCACGGCCGCCGTGCGCCGCCAGCGCATCGCCGATGGCCGCGGCGCCGCTGTCGGTGGTGGCGGTGCCGATCACGGTGTAGCCGCGTTCGGCCAGCGTCGCCGCGATGGCGCGGCCGATGCCGCGGCTGGCGCCGGTGACCAGCGCGATCTGGCGGGGAGCGGAGGTGTCGGTCATGGGGCGGTTCAGCCGATCAGGGCGCGCGCCTCGGCCAGGCTGGCCGGGTCGAGCACGGTGGTGGTGACGAGGGTGGCATCGATGCGCTTGACCATGCCGGCCAGCGTCTTGCCCGGCCCGCATTCGATCACATGCGTCAGGCCGCGGCCGGCGATGGCCTGGACCACCTCGACCCAGCGCACCGGGCCGAAGGCCTGGCGGTACAGCGCATCGCGGAGGGCATCGGCGTCGTCGACCACCGCGACGTCGATGTTGTTGACCACCGGGATCTGCGGCGCGGCCAGCCTCACCGCGGCGAGCTTCTCGCGCAGGCGGTCGGCGGCCGGCTTCATCAGGCTGGAGTGGAACGGTGCCGACACCGGCAACAGCAGCGCCCGCTTGGCGCCGGCGGCCTTCAGCAGCTCGCAGCCCTTCTCGACCCCGGCCTTGCTGCCGGCGATCACGGTCTGCTTCGGGTCGTTGAAGTTCACGGCCTCGACGGCTTCGCCGCTGGCCGCGCGGGCTTCGGCGCAGCCGGCGCGCACCGCGTCGGCGTCCAGCCCGAGGATCGCCGCCATCGCGCCGGTGCCCACCGGGACGGCGTCCTGCATGGCCTGGGCGCGAAAGCGCACCAGCGGCAGCGCGTCGGCCAGCGTCAGCGCACCGGCGGCCACCAGCGCGGTGTACTCGCCCAGCGAGTGGCCGGCCACCGCGGCGGGCACGCGGCCGGTCTCGGCCAGCCAGGCGCGGTAGCAGGCGATGCCGGCGGTCAGCATCACCGGCTGCGTGTTGGTGGTGAGGTCGAGGGCTTCTTTCGGCCCCTGCGCGATCAGCTGCGCGACGTCCTCGCCCAGCGCGGTGCTGGCTTCCTCGAGGGTGGCACGCACGGCGGGGTGGTCGCCCCAGGCGTCGAGCATGCCCACCGATTGGGCCCCTTGGCCGGGAAACAGAAACGCGAACGCGGTCATGTGATGGCTTTCTGGTCTTGGGTCGAACGCGGGTGGCAGCCCGGCGTCAGAACTTGAGCAGCACGGCGCCCCAGGTGAACCCGCCGCCGACCCCTTCGAGCATCAGCAGCTGCCCTGGCTGCACGCGGCCATCGCGCACGGCCGCGTCGAGCGCCAGCGGGATGGAGGCGGCCGAGGTGTTGCCGTGTTCGTCGACGGTGACGATCACCTTCTCCTGCGGCAGCTTCAGCTTGCGGGCGGTGCCCATCATGATGCGGATGTTGGCCTGGTGCGGGATCAGCCAGTCGATGTCGCGGTCCTCGAGGCCGGCCTTGGCCAGCGTCGCACGGGCCGCGCTCTCGAGCACGCCGACGGCGAGCTTGAAGACGGCCTGGCCGTCCATGCGCAGCAGCGGCGAACCGAGGATCTCGCCGCGGTTCACGGTGCCCGGCACGCACAGGATGCCCACATGGCGGCCGTCGGCGTGCAGGTCGCTGGCCAGCAGGCCGGGCGTCTCGCTGGCCGACAGCACCACCGCGCCGGCGCCGTCGCCGAACAGCACGCAGGTGGTGCGGTCCTGGAAGTCGAGCAGCCGCGAGAACACCTCGGCGCCGATCACCAGCGCGTTGCGCGCGCTGCCGCTGCGGATCAGCGAATCGGCCACCGTCAGCGCGTAGACGAAGCCGGAGCACACCGCCTGCAGGTCGAACGCCGGGCAGCCGGCGATGCCGAGCTTCTGCTGCACGATGCACGCGGTGGACGGGAAGACCATGTCCGGCGTCGACGTCGCGACGATGATCAGGTCGATGTCGGCGCTGGTCATGCCGGCGCTCTGCAGCGCCTGCTGGGCAGCCTGCACCGCGAGGTCGCTGGCGTTCACGCCGTCGTCGACGAAGTGGCGGGCGCGGATGCCGGTGCGCTCGACGATCCACTCGTCGCTGGTCTCGACGCCCTGCGTCGCCAGTTCAGCGGCCAGCTGCGCGTTGGTCACACGGCGCGGCGGCAGGCAGCTGCCGGTGCCGGTGATGCGCGTGTACCGCGGCGGGGTGTTCGGGGTCAGAGGGGCGGAGGCAGTGGAATTCATGCGGCGTGGCGCGCGTCAGCGCTCGCTGGCGAATCGACGGAACCGGCGCCCGCGGCGGCCGGGAGGGCCTGCAGGGTGTCGAGGATGCGGTCGTGCACCCGGGCCAGCAGGCCGTTGCGCGCCGCATCATACGCGCGGGCCAGCGCATGTTCGAATGCGAACGCGTCGGCCGAGCCGTGGCTCTTGAACACCAGTCCGCGCAGGCCGAGCAGCGCGGCGCCGTTGTAGCGGCGGTGATCGACACGGTGCTTGAACCGCTTCAGCACCGGCAGGGCCACCAGCGCCGCCAGCTTGGCGTACGGCGTGCGGGTGAACTCCTGCTTGATGAAGTTGCTGAGCATCGCCGCCAAGCCTTCCGAGGTCTTCAGCGCCACGTTGCCGACGAAGCCGTCGCAGACGACGATGTCGGTGGTGCCCTTGAAGATGTCGTTGCCTTCGACGTTGCCGTGGAACTGGATGCGGCCCGAATCGCCGGCCGCGCGCAGCAGCTCGCCGGCGCGCTTGATCGACTCGCTGCCCTTGATGGCCTCTTCGCCGATGTTCAGCAAGCCGACCGTCGGGTTCGGCTTGTTGTCCACCGCGGTGACCAGCGCGCTGCCCATCACCGCGAACTGCAGCAGGTGCTCGGCGGTGCAGTCGACATTGGCGCCGAGGTCGAGCACGGTGGTGAAGCCGTCGCGTTCGTTCGGCAGCACGGTGGCGATCGCCGGGCGGTCGATGCCGTCCAGCGTCTTCAGCACGTAGCGGGCCACCGCCATCAGCGCGCCGGTGTTGCCGGCCGACACGCAGGCATCGGCCGCACTGCCGGCCTCGCCGGGCTTGACCTGCTGGATCGCCACGCGCATCGACGAGTCGCGCTTCTTGCGCAGCGCCACCTCTACGGGATCGTCCATCGTGACGACTTCGGTGGCGGGCACGATGCGGCAGCGCGGCCAGGCGGCCGCGGCAGCGAGCGCGTCGGGCTGGCCGACGAGCAGCAGTTCGGCGTGCGGGTGGCGGGCGAGGAAGGACTGGCAGGCCGGCAGCGTGACCGACGGGCCGTGATCGCCGCCCATGCAGTCCACAGCGATGCGGATCGGGCGGTCGATGGCGTTCATGGTGTCCAAGGCGCGTTCGAGACGTTCAACAGCGGGCCGCATCATGCCCGACCGGGGAGGGCTTCCCGTCAGGGAAAGCGTGGTCGGGTGGGGTGTGACGCAGGGTGACGCGAGGCATCATGCCTCGGCGGCGGTCGAACTGCCAGGCGCCAGCGCAAACGCCGGTGCCGGGCGGGCAGGGCGGCCGAACCCGGCCGCCGGGCCTCAGGCGGCGTCGGCCTTGGTCTTCAGGATCTTGCGGCCGCGGTAGAAGCCGGTCGGGCTGATGTGGTGGCGCAGGTGCACTTCACCGGTGGTCGACTCGATCGCGGTGCCCGGCGTGGTCAGGGCGTTGTGCGAACGGTGCATGCCGCGCTTCGAGGGCGACTTCTTGTTTTGCTGGACGGCCATGGTGAGCTCCTGGATGCCTCCGGTCCTGAAAAGCCTGGCAGGCCCCGACCGGTTTGAAAGGGTGGTGAAACGGGTGTCGTAACCGTTGCATCCCTTCTTCCTGCCGATGCAGAGGAGAGACGCAAAAGGGTAAGCCCGCCAGTATAACAGGTCTCGCTGAGGCGTCCATCCGGCGCGGCGCGCCCGGCGGCGCAGGCGCTCAGTGGCGGCGGCGCGGCGGTCCCTTCTTCAGCGCCTCGAGGACGGCGAACGGATTCGGCGCCTTCGTTTCCTCCTCGGCGTCGTCGGCCAGGTCCTCGGGTTGCGGCAGCGGGTCGGGGCAGGCATCGTGACGGGCGATCACGGGCAGCGCCAGCAGCAGCTCGTCCTCGATCAGTTCGAGCAGCTTCAACTGCCGCTGCAGCACCAGCAGGTCTTCCTCGGCGTCGGTGTCCTCTTCGGCCGCCTCTTCCTCGCTGGCGACGAAGCGGAACCAGCGGTCCACCTCGAGCGGCTCAACCACCGGCTGCAGGCAGCGCTGGCAGGTCATCGGCAACGCGGTCTCGGCGCTGAGGTGCAGCCACACCTGCGGTGCCGCGCCGAGGCGTTCGCGCACCTCGCCATGGGCCGTCCATCGGACCTCGCCCTCGGGCGTCGGGTCGCCGCCCTCCGGCGCGCCATGGGCGCTGGCGCTCAGTCGTTCCATCGACGCGATCGGCGTGCGGCCTTCGAGCGTGGCGCCGGCCTTCGCGAAGGCTTGGATGTCGAGCCGCTCGGCCTTGAATTCGGGACTTCTGGGTTGCATGCGTGGCAGTTTAAGACTGGCTGTGACAGCGCCGGGCCTGTTTTCTGTGGCAGCGCTGTGGGAGCGGCTTCAGCCGCGATGGGCTCGTGGCCTGGCACGGATCGCGGCTGAAGCCGCTCCTGCGGAACACCAGACAATGGGGCATGTCCGATGCTTCCGCTTCCCCCTGGCCACGCCTCGTGCTGGCCTCTACCTCCGCCTACCGGCGCGAACTGATGCAGCGCCTGCGCGTGCCCTTTGATGCGGTGCCCCCCGGCGTGGATGAACAGCCGCTGCCCGGCGAGACGCCCCCCGCGCTGGCGGCCCGGCTGGCCGAAGCCAAGGCCGCGGCGGTGGCCGCTGCCCGCGACGACGACGTGGTCGTGATCGGCTCCGACCAGGTCGCCGAACTCGACGGCCAGCCGCTCGGCAAGCCGGGCAGCCATGAAGCGGCGCTTGCGCAGTGGCGCGCGATGCGCGGGCGCACGCTGGTGTTCCACACCGCGCTGTGCGTGCTGCGCCCGCGCACCGGCTACCGTTCGCTGGAGGTCGCCCCGGTGCGGGTGCGCTGCCGCGACCTCAGCGACGAACACGTGGAGACCTACCTGCGCCTGGAAACCCCGTACGACTGTGCCGGCAGTGCCAAGTGCGAGACGCTGGGCATCGCCCTGCTCGACGAGATCGTCTCCGACGATCCCACCGCGCTCATCGGCCTGCCGCTGATCGCGACGGCGCGCCGCCTGCGCGAAGCCGGCGCCGATCCGCTGGACTGGCTGACCCGGGAGCGTGCACGCCATGGCTGAGACGAGCGCCGCCGCCCGACTGGTCCTGGTCCCGGCACCGCTGGACTTCGGCCTGCCCGAGAGCCAGTGGGTCGACCTGCAGGCCGTGCTGCCGCACGAAGTGCTGCAGGTGGCCGCCGGGCTGGAACACTGGATCGCCGAGAACGCCAAGACCGCGCGGGCGTTCCTCAAGCGCGTCGACCGGCTGGTGCCGCTGGCGCGGCCGCTGCAGCAGGTGCAGATCGTCGAACTGCCGCGCCCGCCCAAGGGGCGCGGCGGGCAGGCGCCGGCGCCGCACTGGCCCGCGCTGCTCGACCCCCTGCGTGCCGGCCACGCCGTCGGGCTGGTCTCCGAAGCCGGGCTGCCGGCGCTGGCCGATCCCGGTGCCGAGGTGGTGCGCGCCGCACACGCGGCCGGGTGGCCGGTGCAGGTGCTGGCCGGCCCGTCGTCGCTGGCCCTGGCCGTCTCGGCCAGCGGGCTCAACGGGCAGAGCTTCGCGTTTGTCGGCTACCTGCCGGTCGACAGCGGCGAGCGCGGCCGCCAGCTGCGCGAGCTCGAAGCGCATTCGCGCCGCTGGCGCCAGACCCAGCTGATGATCGAGACGCCGTACCGCAACCCGGCCCTGCTCGAGGCGCTGCTGCGCGACCTGGCGCCGACCACGCGGCTCTCCGTGAGCTGCAGCCTGACGCTGCCCGACGCCTGGACCCGCACGGCCAGCGTGCAGGAGTGGCGACGCCAGCCGGGGGTGCTGCCGGCCGACCGGCCTGCGGTGTTCGCGTTCCTGGCGAGCTGACCCGGTGGGTCAGCCCGGCATCTTGCCGCCGAGCAGCACCGGCACCTTGCGCCGCGGCTTGATGAAGCGCGACAGCCCGGCCTTGCCGGCAGTGCTGGTGGCCGCGGCCTGCTCCCAGTCAGGCTTGGCCTCGGGGTCGGCGGCCTCGTAAGGCTGGTCGAACAGCGGGTCGGACGACGCGGACTGGCGGCGCGGCGCGTTCGCGTAGGCCGGCGCCGCCTCGCGCGGCTCGTCGTCGTTGAAGCGACGCCGGCGCGGCCGGTCGTCTTCGAGCTCGATCGGTTCGAGATCGATCTTCTTCTTGATCAGCTTCTCGATGTCGCAGACCAGCCGCGCGTCCTCGCGCGTGGCCAGCGAGATGGCGATGCCCGAGGCGCCCGCCCGGCCGGTGCGGCCGATGCGGTGCACGTAGTCCTCGGCGTTGAACGGGATGTCGAAGTTGAAGACCGCCGGCAGGTCGGCGATGTCCAGCCCGCGCGCGGCCACGTCGGTGGCCACCAGCAGGTCGACCTCGCCGCGCTTGAACGCGTCGAGCGCCTTCAGCCGTTCGTCCTGCGATTTGTCGCCGTGCAGCGCAGTGGTGCGCAGGCCGTCGCGTTCCAGCGAACGGGCGAGGCGGGCGGCGCCCAGCTTCGAGTTGACGAAGACGATCGCCTGCTTGATGTCGCGCTGGCGCAGCAGCTGGCGCACGACACGGCGCTTGTCGTCGGCGTCGACGCTGTAGAAGCGCTGCTCCACGGTCGACGCAGTGGCGTTCGGCCGCGCCACTTCCACCAGCAGCGGGTCCTGCAGGTAGCTCTGCGCGAGGCGCTTGATCTCGGGCGAGAACGTGGCCGAGAACAGCAGCGTCTGGCGCTGCTTGGGCAGGTAGCTCAGGATGCGCTGCAGGTCGGGCAGGAAGCCGATGTCCAGCATGCGGTCGGCCTCGTCGAGCACGACGTACTCGACCTGGTTGAGCTGGCAGTTCTTGGCCTGGATGTGGTCGAGCAGCCGGCCCGGCGTGGCGATCAGCACCTCGACGCCGCGCTTCAGCTCGGCCGTCTGCGGCGCCATGTCGATGCCGCCGAACACCACCGCGGCGCGCAGCTGCGAATGCTTGGCGTAGGCCTTCACGTTCACCGCCACCTGGTCGGCCAGCTCCCGCGTGGGGGCCAGCACCAGGGCGCGCACCGGGTGCCGCGCCGGCGAGGCACTGCTGTTCTCGTGGCGCATCATCTTCTGCAGCAGCGGCAGCGAGAACGCGGCGGTCTTGCCGGTGCCGGTCTGCGCGGCGCCCATCACGTCGCGGCCCGACAGCACCAGCGGGATCGCCTTGGCCTGGATCGGGGTCATGTGCGAGTAGCCGGCGTCACTGATGGCGCGCTGCAGCTTCGGGTCGAGCGGCAGGCTGGCGAATTCAGCCGGGGCCGCTTCGGGGGCGGATGTCGGTGCCGACGGGTGATTCGGCACCGAATCGTCGTGATCAGGAGGGGTCATGGACGGCGATTATCCCGCGGCTGGCGGTTGTCCCCGTTTTTTGCCCTCGAAATGCGAATTTCGGCGCTTTTTGCAACGAGAAGCTTCCCATATCCGTGGCCGAAGCGGCTGCTTTCCGGAACTGCAAGACAACACCGGCAGAATGTATCCATGGGCCGAGGACGGGAAAGTCCCGGTTGTCGCCGCGCGTGCGGCCCGGCCCGACCGGATTCCTTCGTTCCTTGGAGCTTCGCTCATGACCCAGACCATCGCCGTGCAACCGGTGATCATGGCCGGCGGCAGCGGTACCCGCCTGTGGCCGCTGTCGCGCGCCGGCTATCCGAAGCAGTTCCTGGTGCTCACCGGCAACCGCAGCCTGTTCCAGGAGGCCGCGCAGCGCCTCGCCGGCCTGGGCACCGACACGCTGAAGGTCGCCGCGCCGTTGATCGTCGGCAACGAGGAACACCGCTTCCTGGTGCTCGACCAGCTGCGCGAGCTGAAGGTCGACCCCGCCGCGGTGCTGCTCGAGCCGGTGGGCCGCAACACCGCACCGGCGATGACGCTGGCCGCGCTGCAGGCCCTCGAAGGCGGCGCCGACCCGGTGCTGGTGGTCACGCCGGCCGACCAGACCGTCACCGACGCGCCCGCCTTCACCGCCGCGCTGCAGGACGCCGTCAAGCACGCCGCCGCCGGTGCCGTGGTGATCCTCGGCATCACGCCCGACCGGCCGGAAACCGGCTACGGCTACATCCGCAGCACCCCCGACACGGGGGCCGCCCGCGTCGCCGAGTTCGTCGAAAAGCCCGACCAGGCCACCGCCGAGCGCTACCTCTCCGCCGGCGGCTACAGCTGGAACAGCGGCATGTTCGTGGTCAAGGCCTCGGTGTGGATGACGGCGCTGGAGACCTTCCGCCCCGACATCGCCAAGGCCACGCGCGCGGCCTGGGCGGCGCGCCAGCAGGACGACAAGTTCGTGCGCCCGGGCAAGGCCGAGTTCGCCGCGGTGCCGAGCGAATCGGTCGACTACGCGGTGATGGAACGCTGCCCGTCGACCCCTGCGTTCGACATCCGGGTCGTGCCGCTGGCCGCCGGCTGGAACGACCTCGGCGCATGGGACGCCGTCTGGCAGGTGTTGCCCAAGGACGCCGCCGGCAACGCCTCGATGGGCGATGTGATTGCCCACGACAGCAAGAACACGCTGGTGCACGCCACCAGCCGGCTGGTCAGCGTGGTGGGCGTGGAGAACGTCGTCGTCGTCGAGACCGCCGACGCGGTGATGGTGGCCGACCGCTCGCGCAGCCAGGACGTCAAGAAGATCGTCGCGCACCTCGATGGCGGCGGCCGCAACGAACACAGCCTGCACCGCAAGGTGCACCGCCCCTGGGGCTGGTACGACAGCATCGACAGCGGCGCACGCTTCCAGGTCAAGCGCATCATGGTGAAGCCGGGCGGTACGCTGAGCCTGCAGATGCACCACCACCGCGCCGAGCACTGGATCGTCGTCACCGGCACCGCCGAGGTGACCGTGGGCGAGAAGAAGATCATCCTCAGCGAGAACCAGTCGACCTACATCCCGCTGGGCGAAGTGCACCGGCTGCGCAACCCGGGCAAGGTGCCGCTCGAGCTGATCGAGGTGCAATCGGGGTCGTATCTCGGCGAGGACGACATCGTGCGATACGAAGACACGTATGGCCGTAGTTGAAGTGACACTTTCGTAAGAAGAGAACCTAGATGATCCTCATCACCGGCGCAGCCGGCTTCATCGGCGGCAACTTCGTGCACCACTGGTTCGAACGCGAGAGCGAACCGCTGCTGGTGCTGGACAAACTCACCTACGCCGGCAACCCGGCCACCATCGCCGAGCACCTGGTGCCCGGCAAGGCCGAGCTGGTGCAGGGCGACATCTGTGACCGCACGCTGGTGCAGCAGCTGCTCGCGAAGCACCAGCCGCGCGCCGTCCTGCACTTCGCGGCCGAGAGCCACGTCGACCGCAGCATCCACGGCCCGGGCGAGTTCATCCAGACCAACATGGTCGGCACCTTCAGCCTGCTGGAAGAAGCGCGGGCCTACTGGAACGGGCTCGATGCCGAGAAGAAGGCGGCGTTCCGCTTCCTGCACGTCTCCACCGACGAGGTCTATGGCTCACTGAGCGAGACCGATCCCGCCTTCAGCGAGACCACCCCGTACGCGCCCAACAGCCCGTACTCGGCCAGCAAGGCCGGCAGCGACCACCTGGTGCGGGCCTACCACCACACCTACGGCTTCCCGACGCTGACGACCAACTGCAGCAACAACTACGGCCCGTATCACTTCCCCGAGAAGCTGATCCCGCTGATGATCCTGAACGCGCTGGAAGGCAAGCCGCTGCCGGTGTACGGCGACGGCCTGAACATCCGCGACTGGCTGTACGTGCGCGACCACTGCGAGGCCATCCGCCAGGTGCTGGCCAAGGGCACGCTGGGCGAGGTCTACAACGTCGGCGGCATCAACGAGATCAAGAACATCGACGTCGTCACGACGATCTGCCGCAAGCTCGACGCCCTGCGCCCGCGCGCCGACGGTTCGAAGTACGAGTCGCTGATCACCTACGTGCAGGACCGCCCGGGCCACGACCGCCGCTACGCGATCGACCCGCGCAAGATCCAGCGCGACATCGGCTGGTCGCCCGCCGAGACCTTCGCCTCGGGCATCGAGAAGACGGTGCGCTGGTACCTCGAGAACGATGCCTGGATCGACAGCGTGCGCTCGGGCGCCTACCGCGAGTGGGTCGACCGCAACTACGGCGGGCGTGCCGCGGCATGACGGCGAAGATCCTGTTGCTCGGCCAGAACGGCCAGGTCGGCTGGGAGCTGCAGCGCGCGCTGGCGCCGCTGGGCCAGGTGATCGGCCAGGACCGCGAGACCACGCCGGATGCCTGCGACTTCGCGCAGCCCGAGAGCCTGGCCGCGCTGGTGCAGGCGGTGCGGCCCGACATCATCGTCAACGCCGCCGCGCACACCGCGGTCGACAAGGCCGAGAGCGAGCCCGAGCTCGTGCAGGCCATCAACGCCGGCACGCCGGCGGTGCTGGCGCGCGAGGCCGCCAAGCTCGGCGCCTGGCTGGTGCACTACAGCACCGACTACGTGTTCGACGGCAGCGGCGACCAGGCCCGCGACGAAACCGCGCCGACCGCGCCGCTGTCGGTGTACGGCCGCACCAAGCGCGAGGCCGAGCAGGCCATCGCGGCCAGCGGCTGCCGGCACCTGGTCTTCCGCACCAGCTGGGTGTATGCCGCGCGCGGCGGCAACTTCGCCAAGACCATGCTGCGCCTGGCCGGCGAGCGGGAGCGGCTGACCGTGATCGCCGACCAGGTCGGCGCGCCCACGGGTGCCGAGCTGATCGCCGACGTCACCGCGCAGGCGCTGCGCAGCGCGCGCCAGCGGCCCGAGCTCGGTGGCCTGTACCACCTCGTCGCGGCCGGCGAGACCACCTGGTGCGACTACGCGCGCCACGTGATCGCGTTTGCACAGGCGCGCGGCCACGCGCTGAAGGCCGGGCCGGAGCAGGTGCAGCCGATCCCGACCGGCGACTACCCCACGCCCGCGAAGCGGCCACTGAACTCGCGGCTGGACACCCGCAAGCTGCGCGAGGCCTTCGGACTCGTGCTGCCGCCCTGGCAGCAGGGGGTCGACCGCATGCTGACCGAGTACCTCGGTTGAGATCGAAGGGAGCGAAGAACATGAGCACCAAGACCCGTAAAGGCATCATCCTGGCCGGCGGTTCCGGTACCCGGCTGCACCCGGCCACGCTGGCGATGAGCAAGCAGCTGCTGCCGGTGTACGACAAGCCGATGGTCTACTACCCGCTGTCCACGCTGATGCTGGCCGGCATGCGCGACATCCTGCTGATCTCGACGCCGCAGGACACGCCGCGTTTCCAGCACCTGCTGGGTGACGGCAGCCGCTGGGGCCTGAACCTGAGCTACTGCGTGCAGCCCAGCCCCGACGGCCTCGCGCAGGCCTTCATCCTCGGCCGCGACTTCGTCGGCGGCGCGCCCAGCAGCCTGGTGCTCGGCGACAACATCTTCTACGGCCACGCGCTGCAGGGCCTGCTCGAATCGGCCGACGCGCAGACCACCGGCGCGAGCGTGTTCGCCTACCACGTGCACGACCCCGAGCGGTATGGCGTCGTCGCCTTCGACGGTGGCAAGAAGGCCCTCAGCATCGAAGAGAAGCCGAAGGCGCCGAAGTCGAACTACGCCGTCACCGGCCTGTACTTCTACGACGAGCAGGTGTGCGACATCGCCGCCGACATCCAGCCCAGCCCGCGCGGTGAACTGGAGATCACCGACGTCAACGCCCGCTACCTCGAGCAGGGCCAGCTGAGCGTCGAGATCATGGGCCGCGGCTATGCCTGGCTCGACACCGGCACGCACGACAGCCTGCTCGAAGCCGGCCAATTCATCGCCACGCTGGAGAAGCGCCAGGGCCTGAAGGTCGCCTGCCTCGAGGAGATCGCCTACCGCAACGGCTGGATCGACGCCGAGGCAGTGGAACGCATGGCCCAGCCGATGATGAAAAACGGCTACGGGCAGTACCTGATGAAGATCCTGAACGAGAAGGTGTTCTGACGTGAAGCTGATCCAGACGAAGATCCCCGACGTCGTCATCGTCGAACCCGCCGTGTTCGGCGACGACCGCGGTTGGTTCATGGAGAGCTTCAACGAGCCGCGTTTCCACGCCGAGCTCGCGAAGCTCGGCCTGCCGGCGCCGCGCCCGTTCGTGCAGGACAACCATTCCTGCTCCAAGGCCGGCGTGCTGCGCGGCCTGCACTACCAGCTGCCGCCGCATGCGCAGGGCAAGTTCGTGCGCGTGGTCAAGGGCTCGGCGTGGGACGTCGCGGTCGACATCCGTCCCGGCTCGCCGACCTTCGGCCAGTGGGTCGGCGTCGAGCTGAGCGCCGACAACAAGCGCATGTTCTGGATCCCCGAGGGCTTCGCGCACGGCTTCGTCGCGCTCGAGGACGACACGCACTTCCTCTACAAGACCACCGACGTCTACGCCAAGGACTGCGAAGGTGCGATCGCGTGGAACGACCCGGCGATCGGCATCGAATGGCCGCTGCCCGGCGGCCGCGAGCCGCTGGTGGCGCCGAAGGACGCCGCCGCGCCGCTGCTGGCCCAGGCGGCGCTGCCGGGGCGCTGACCGTCGCAGGCACGCAGCCTGCCAGTCACGGTGATCCCACTCTCAGGATCACCACCATGCCCCAGGATTCCACCCCCTCCGCCGACCGCGTCGCGGACCGGCAACGCAGTATCCAGCAGTCGCAGGACCGCAAGGACGGGCAACAGCAGGCTCAGCAGGAAAAATCCGAAGGCGGCGTCCAGGCCGGTGCGCGTGAATACCCGGCCGAGTTGCCGGCACAGCACATCGACAAGCCCGGCCACGAGTCCGAACTCGAGCTGAAGCCCAAGTACATGGCGCCGTACTACGAGGGCAGCAACAAGCTGGCCGGCAAGGTGGCGGTGGTCACCGGCGGCGATTCGGGCATCGGCCGCGCCGTCTCGGTGCTGTACGCGCGCGAAGGCGCCGATGTCGCGATCATCTACCTGAACGAACACGACGACGCCCGCGAAACCTGTCGCGCCGTCGAGGCCGAGGGCCAGCGCTGCCTGGTGATCTCCGGCGACGTGAAGGACGGCGAGTTCTGCAAGGACGCGGTGCAGCAGATTGTCGACACCTTCGGCCATGTCGACATCCTGGTCAACAACGCCGCGTTCCAGGAGCACGCCTCGTCGATCGAGGACATCGACGACACCCGCCTCGACGAGACGCTGCGCACCAACGTGCACGGCTACTTCCACATGGCCAAGGCGGTGCTCCCGCACCTGAAGCAGGGCGACGCCATCATCAACACCGGCTCGGTGGTGGGCCTGCAGGGCAGCGCCAAGCTGCTCGACTATGCCGCGACGAAGGGCGCGATCCACGCGTTCACGAAGTCGCTCGCCAGCAACCTGATCGACAAGGGCATCCGCGTCAACGCGGTGGCGCCGGGCCCGGTGTGGACCCCGCTGAACCCGGCCGATTCCCCGGCCGAGAAGGTCAAGGAGTTCGGGCAGCAGACCGACTTCAAGCGCGCGGCGCAGCCCGAGGAGTTGTCGCCGGCGTACGTGTTCCTGGCATCACCGGCGTGTGCCAGCTACATCACGGGCATCGTGTTGCCGGTCACCGGCAGCGTCGGCGCCATTTGAGGGCCGGGCCGGGCCGCGCTCTGTGGGAGCGGCTTCAGCCGCGATGGGCTCGCGGCAGCGCGGGAATCGCGGCTGAAGCCGCTCCCACAACAGTCAACAGTCAACAGTCAAAAGACAAGAGCATCAGCGAGGTCACCTGACCGCAGCGCGCCGCAGCGTGCGCAGCCGCGGCATCTCGGCCGACGGCGCGGTGGCGCTGGCATCGAACGGCACGGTCCAGCGCGTCATCGTCGACAGCACCTTCAGCACGTACAGGTGGGTTTCCAGGTACGGCGGCACGCCCTTGTAGCGCTCCACCGCGCGCTCGCCGGCGTTGTAGGCCGCCGCCACCAGCCGCACGTCGCCTTCGAAGTACGCCAGCAGCCAGCGCAGGTACGACAGCCCGCCGCGGATGTTCTGCGCCGGGTCGTAGGCGTTGACCACGCCGAAGCGGGCGGCCGTGTCCGGGATCAGCTGCATCAGCCCCTTGGCGTTCTTGGGCGACAGCGCGATCGGGTTGAAGTTCGATTCCACCTTGATGATGGACAGTGCCAGTTCCGGATCGACCTGGTACTGCGGCGCCAGCTCCTTCACCAGCGTCAGGATGGTCGGCGGCGCGTCGCGGCCCACCGCGGGGGGCCAGGGCGGCGCCGCCGCGCTGCCGCGCGGCGGCGCCGGGCCGGCGGCCGGTGCCACCAGCGGTGCCGGCGGCACCGTTTCGCGCATGCACGGCGGCAGGTCGTTGCTCGGGCCGCCCACGCTCGCCAGCATGCGCTGCGCCTGTGCGTGGCCCTGCTCGGCCGCGGCGTGGAAAAAAAACGCCGCGGTGGCGTCGCTGCGCTCGACGCCGCGGCCGTTGGCGTACATCCACCCCAGGTCGTACTGCGATTCTGCGTCGCCCATGCGCGCCGCTTCGCAGTACAGCGCGGCGGCCTTCGGGCCGTCGCGCTCGACCCCGTCGCCATGTTCGAAGCGCGCCGCATCGGCGCGCAGCAGCGCGATCACCGCGTTGTCGGTGGAGGGGTCGAGGCTGGCGGCGCGCGCCGGCAGGACGGCCAGCGCGGCGCACAGCCCCAGCAGCAGAATCAACGGGCGCCACGGCATGCCGTGCATTGTCCTGAAATGTCGTGGGGGTGCTGCATCCCCCGGATGGGCGCAACCCGCTATAAACCGCGTCGCGCGAAGGTGCTTGTCCGTCTGCCGGCCATCGCCGCCCGACCTTTCCCACGGTGATGCCGCATGCCCTCCTGGCTCCAACGTCTGCTGGACGACTCGCAGTACTTCATGCCCCACGGCCACTGCTACCTGTGGCTGCCCACCGTGCTGTGGCTGCACGTGGTGTCCGATGTGCTCATCGGCGTCGCCTACGTCGGCATCGCGCTGGTGCTGTGGGGGCTGGTGCGGCGCATGCGGCTGCCGTTCAGCCCGGTGATCGTCGCCTTCGGCCTGTTCATCGCGCTGTGCGGCGGCACCCACTTCATGGGGGTGTGGACCGTCTGGCAGCCCGACTACCTGGCCGACGGCCTGCTGAAGGCCGCCACCGCGCTGGCCTCGGTGGCCACCGCGATCGGGCTGGTGCGCATCAAGCCGCAGATCGAGGAGGTGGTGCACTCGGCGCGGCTGTCGGGTGAACGGCGCATCGAGCTCGAGCACGCCCACGCCGAGCTGAAGGTGCTGTACGAGAAGGTCAAGGAGCTCGACGAGCTGAAGAGCCGCTTCTTCGCCAACGTCAGCCACGAACTGCGCACGCCGCTGGCCCTGGTGCTGGGGCCGGCGCAGCAGCTGCTCGACGACCCGACGCTCGGCAGCGAGCACAAGCGCCTGCTGCGCACCCTGCGCGACAACGGCCGCGTGCTGCTGAAGCAGGTCAATGACCTGCTCGACCTGGCCCGCCTCGATGCCCACCGCCTGACGCTGCGTTATGCCGAGGTCGACGCCTCGCTGTGCGTGCGCCGGATGGTCGCCCAGTTCGAGGTGGCGGCCGAACAGCGAAACGTGCAGTTGCGGCTGGCGCTGCCGGGCGCGCTGCCGGCGCAGCTCGATCCCGACCCGTTCGAGCGCATCCTGATCAACCTGCTGTCCAACGCCTTCAAGTTCACGCCGGCCGGCGGCCGCATCACCGTGGCGCTCGCCGCGCCCGGGGACGGCACGCTGGTGCTCACGGTGGCCGACACCGGTCCCGGCGTGCCGCCGGCGCAGCGCCAGCTGATCTTCGAGCGCTTCCGCCAGGCCGATGGGTCCGACACGCGCCGCCACGAGGGCACCGGCCTGGGCCTGTCGATCGTCAAGGAGTTCGTCGAGTTGCACCAGGGGCGGGTGTCGGTGGACGACGCCCCCGGCGGCGGCGCGCGCTTCACCGTCGTGCTGCCGCGCGAGGCCCCGGCCGGCACGCTGATGCACGAAGCCCCTGACGACGGCACGTCGCAGGCCGCCGCCACGCTGCCGGGCGCGCTGCACGCGCTGCGCACCAGCAGCCCGCCGCTCGGCGGCGAGCTGCCGACGACGGCGGCGGTGCCGGGCCGGCCGCAGGTGCTGGTGGTCGAGGACAACCCCGAGATGCGCGCCTTCATCGGCGAGGTGCTCGAACGGACCTTCGAGGTGTTCACCGCCCCCGACGGCGAAACCGCGCTGGCAGAGGCCGAGGCGCTGCGGCCGGACCTCGTGGTCACCGACCTGATGATGCCGCGCATGGGCGGCGAGGGGCTGCTGCGCGCGCTGCGGCAGCGCCCCGCGCTCGACCACGTGCCGGTGCTGCTGCTCAGCGCCAAGACCGACGAGGCGCTGCGCGTGCGGCTGCTCGGCAGCGGCGCGCAGGATTACCTCACCAAGCCGTTCCAGCCGGCCGAGCTGCTCGCCCGGGTGCAGAACTGGGTCCAGGTCAAGCGTGCCGGCGACCTGCTGCGCGGCGAGATCGCCAGCGCCTCGTCCGACCTCGCCACCCTGGCCGGCGAGGTGGCCGCCAAGAACCGCCAGCTGCAGCTGGCCGTCGATGCCGCCGAGGAGGCCCGCGCGCAGGCCGAGCAGGCCAACCAGGTGAAGAGCCATTTCCTCGGACTGCTGTCGCACGAGGTGCGCACGCCGCTGTCGACGCTGGGCATGAACCTGCACCTGCTGCCCAAACTGCAACCGCACTGGGACGCCCCGGCCCGTGCCGCGCTCGACCGCCTGCGTGGCGCCACCACGCAGCTGCGCACGCTGATCGAAGGCCTGCTCGAATACACCCGCCTCGAGGACGGCGGCGTGCGCCCGCAGGCCGAGCCGGTCGACCTGGTGGCGCTGGCGCGGGAGGTGGTGCAGGCCACCCAGGACGGCGAACCCGGCGCGGTGCCGCTGCGCTTCGAGCCGCCGCCCGAACCGATGGCGCCCTTGCAGGCCGACCGCCGCCTGCTCACCGTCGTGCTGGCCAACCTGGTGGGCAATGCCGTCAAGTTCACGCCGCGCGGTGCCATCACGGTGCGGGTCCTCCGGCGTGAAGGGCGCCCCACGATCGAGGTGGAAGACACCGGCATCGGCATTCCCGCCGGGGCCCTCGAGCGGATATTCTTGCCGTTCGAACAGCTCGAGCCCCTGCAACGCAAGAGCACGCCCGGTGTCGGACTCGGTCTGGCGCTGGTGCGGCAGATCGTCGAGGCGCTGCACGGGCGGGTGGAAGTGACATCGCAACCCGGGGTGGGCAGTACCTTCCGGGTGGTGTTGCCGTCCGCCGCGCAACCCATGGAGACATTGCACGGTGCAAACCGCTGACGTTACGCTCGACGACCCCACCGACGCCTGCAAGCACACGATCCTGCTGATCGAGGACGACCCGCACCTGCGCGAGAGTGTCCAGGCGGTGCTCGAGGTCGAGGGCTTCCAGGTGGTCACGGCCGAACACGGCCTGGAGGGCCTGCAGCGGCTCGAGGTCACCGAGTCGCCCTGCCTGATCGTGCTCGACCTGATGATGCCGGTGATGAACGGCTGGGAATTCCTCGAGACCATGCGCGAACGGCCCGACGCCGCGCAGCCGCCGGTGGTGGTGGTCTCCGCCGCCGCGCAGCTCGACGACGTGCAACAGCGCTTCCAGTGCCAGGTGCTGCGCAAGCCCTTCGAGGTGGATCATCTGATCGCGGTGGCCGAACAGCACTGCCAGCGCGGCGCGTAGGACGCCGCCAGCCGCGCGCCACGGCCTCAGCCGACACCCGCGGCCCGCGCCCGCGGCCTAGCCTAGGGCCCTGTTCCCGCACCGGGGTCCCCATGGCAGCCCGTTCCATCGCTTCGCCGTCGCTCAATTTCGGCCTCGTCTCGATACCGGTCAAGGTCTACCCGGCCACCGAAAGCGCCGCCGCGATCCGCTTCAACCTGCTCGACAAGAACGGCGCGCGGGTGCGCCAGCAGTACGTCTCCGAGCGTGACCAGCGGGTCGTCGAACGCGCCGAGATGCTGAAGGGCTACGAGTTCGAGCCCGACCGCTTCGTCACCTTCACCGGCGAGGAGCTGAAGGCGCTCGAGGAGCGCGCCAGCAAGAGCATCGAGATCGTCGCCTTCATCCCCGAGAAGGCGATCGACCCGATCTACTACGACCGCGCCTACTTCCTCGCGCCGGACAAGCGCGGCGGCAAGCCCTATGCGCTGCTGATGGAGGCCATGCGCGAGAGCGGCCGCTGCGCGCTCGCGCGCTGGGCCTGGAAGGGCAAGCAGCACGTGATGCAGGTGCGCCCCGGCGAGGACGGCCTGGTGCTGCAGCAGCTGCTCTACGCCGACGAGGTGCGCTCGCAGCAGGACCTGCACATCGAGTCGGTCGACGTGAACCCCTCCGAGCTGAAGCTCGCGCTGCAGCTGATCGAGCAGATCTCCACCGACCACTACGACCCGGCGCAGTACCACGACGAGGAGAAGCAGCGCATCCTGGCCGCGATCGACCAGAAGATCGCCGGCAAGCAGGTGGTCGAGATGGAGGAGCGCCCCGCCGGTGCCGGCGGCGGCGAGGTCATCGACCTGGTGGCCGCGCTGCGCGCCAGCCTGGGCAACGCGGGCGGCGCTGCGCCGGCAAAGCGCGCCGCGGCCAAGAAGGCCGCCGCACCGGTCGTCGAGATGACCGAGCAGCGCAAGGGCCCGCGCCGCGCCAAGGCGGCCGAACCCGTCGCGGCCCCGGCCCCCGCCCCGCGCCGTGCCCGCAGCAAGTAACGCCGCGCACGCCGGGCCCTACACCACGCGGCACGTGCGCGAGATGCTCGGCCTGTCACGCGGTGCCTTGCAGGGGCTGGTGGCCAGCGGCTTCGTCACGCCGCAGCGCGGCCCGCGCAACGAACACCGCTTCTCGTTCCAGGACATGGTGCTGCTGCGCACCGCCCACGCGCTGCAGGCCGCGTGCATCCCGCCGCGGCGCATCGTGCGCGCGCTGGCCGAACTGCGCCGCCAGCTGCCGCCGACGCTGCCGCTCACCGGGCTGCGCATCACCGCGGTGGGCGACCGCGTCACCGTGCGCGACGGCACGGTGCAGTGGGAGGCCGAAAGCGGCCAGCACGTGCTCGATTTCGAGCTGGTGCCGGTGGCGCGTTCCGATGTGCGCGTGCTGCCGCCGGTGCAGCCCGGCGACGCCTTCGCCTGGCTTGCCCGCGGCACCGCCCTCGAGCCGCTCGACCGTGTCGCCGCCGAACAGGCCTATCGCCAGGCGCTGCGCATCGACCCGCTGCTGCCCGAGCCGTACCTGAACCTGGGCGCGCTGCTGTGCGAGGACAGCCGCTGCGACGAAGCCGTCGCGCTGTACGAAGCGGCGCTGCAGCACGGCCTCACCGAAGACCCGCAACTGCACTTCAACCACGCCATCGCCCTGGAAGACCAAGGCCGCCTCGAGGATGCCCTGCGCGCTTACGAACGGGTGCTGCGCCTCGCCCCCGACCTGGCCGACGCCCACTACAACGCCGCGCTGCTGCACGAGAAGCTCGGTGAACCGCACCTGGCGATCCGGCGGCTGAGTGCATATCGACGGTTGCAGCGGCCATGACGGATCCTGCTCACGGAACCCCGCAAATGCTGACCGACTACACCCGCAAGCGCGACTTCACCCGCACGCCTGAGCCGAAGGGCCGGGCGAGGGCGGCGGGCAGGCGGCGTTCGAAGGCGCTGTCGTTTGTCGTGCAGAAGCACGCGGCGACGCGGCTGCATTACGACTTCCGCCTCGAGCTGGACGGGGTGCTGCTGAGCTGGGCGGTGCCCAAGGGGCCGAGCCTGGACCCGTCGCACAAGCGCATGGCGGTGCATGTCGAGGACCATCCGCTCGACTACGGCGGCTTCGAGGGCACCATCCCGCCGAAGCAGTACGGAGCCGGCCACGTCATCGTCTGGGACCGCGGCACCTGGGAGCCGGTGGGCGATGCCCACGCCGGCCTGGCGAAGGGCCATCTCGTGTTCCGGCTGCACGGCGAGAAGCTGGCCGGCGAGTGGCACCTGGTGCGCACGGCGAGGCCCGGCGACCGCCAGGAGCCCTGGATGCTGATCAAGCGCAAGGACGAGTGGGCGCGTTCGATCGACGAGGAGGACGTGATCACCCGCTGGCCCGACAGCGTGATCGCCCATCCGCTCGGCCTGCGCGAGGAACGCGAAGGCGCGGCCGCCCCGCAGGCCCCGGCGCCCGAGATCGACAGCGCGCCGAAGGCCGCGCTGCCGAAGGCGCTGAAACCGCAGCTGGCCACGCTGGTCGACCACCCGCCCGCCGGCGGCGACTGGATCGTCGAGCCCAAGTGGGACGGCTACCGCCTGCTGGTGCGCATCGACCGCGGCGAGGCGCGCCTGTTCACGCGCACCGGGCTGGACTGGACCGACCGCATGCCCAGCCTCGCCCAGGCGCTGCAGGCGCTGCAGCTGGCGCCCAGCTGGCTCGATGGCGAGATCGTCGTGCTCGGCGACAACGGCCTGCCCAGCTTCAACGCGCTGCAGCTGGCGCTGGACGGCAGCACCCGCCAGCAGCGCATCGTCTACTGCGTGTTCGACCTGGCGTTCCATGACGGCCGCGACCTGCGCGGCTGGCCGCTGCGCGAGCGCCGCGCGTTGCTGCAATCGCTGCTGCCCACCGACCCGCAGGCCACCGTGCGCTTCAGCGCCGAGTTCCCCGCGCCGCCGGCCGAGGTGTACGAGGCCGCCTGCCGGCTCGAGCTCGAAGGCCTGATGCTCAAGCGCGCCGACGCGCCGTACCAGTCGTCGCGCACCACCACCTGGCTCAAGCTGAAATGCCAGCGCCGGCAAGACTTCGTCATCGGCGGCTACACCGACCGCACCAACGGGCCCGGCGAGGTCGGCGCGCTGATCCTCGGCGTCTACGACGACGAGGGCCGGCTGCACCACGCCGGCCGGGTCGGCACCGGCTGGAACAGCGCCACCGGGCGAGCGCTGCACCAGCGCCTGTCGGCGTTGCGGCGGCGCACGCCGGCCTTCGAGACCGCCGCGCCGGCCGGCCGCCACCGCCGCAGCGACGCGCCCGAGCACTGGGTCGACCCGACGCTGGTGGCCGAGGTGGCCTTCGGCGAGTGGACGCCTGACGGCATCGTGCGCCACGCCGTGTTCCAGGGCCTGCGCGAGGACCTGCCGGCGCGGCAGGTCCGGCGTGAACGCCAGTCCGCGCCGCCCCAGCGCCGCGGCGCCGTGAAGGCCACCGCGAAGGCCACCGCAAAAACCGCCCGGGCCGCCCCGGCGCTGAAGATCACCCACGGCGAACGCGTGATCGACCCCGCCAGCGGCATCACCAAGCGCGACCTGGTGCGTTACTACGAGCAGGTGGCCGAGCGCATGCTGCCGCACCTGAAGGACCGGCCGCTGTCGCTGGTGCGCGCGCCGCAGGGCATGGAGGGCCAGCGCTTCTTCCAGAAGCACCTGGAGAACACCGTGCCCGGCATTGTCTCGCTCGATCCGGCACTGTGGCCCGGCCATGCGGCGCTGTTCGCGGTCGAGAAGGCCGAAGGCATCGTCGGCGCCGCGCAGCTCAACGCAGTGGAGTTCCACACCTGGAACGCGCTTGCGCGACGCATCGACCGCCCTGACCGCATCGTCTTCGACCTCGATCCCGGCGAAGGCACCCCCTGGCCGCAGATCCGCGAGGCGGCCCTGCTCACGCACGCGGTGCTCGACGAACTCGGCCTCGTCGCGTTCCTCAAGACCAGCGGCGGCAAGGGCCTGCACGTGGTGGTGCCGCTGACGCCGCGGCTCGGCTGGGACGAGGTCAAGGGTTTCTCGCAGGCGGTGGTGCAGCACCTCGCGCGCACGCTGCCGCAGCGCTTCGTCGCCAAGTCCGGCCCGGCCAACCGTGTCGGCAAGATCTTCGTCGACTACCTGCGCAACGGCCACGGTGCCACCACCGCCACCGCGTTCTCGGCGCGGCTGCGGCCCGGCATGGGCGTGTCGATGCCGCTGGCGTGGGACGAGCTCGAGTCGCTCAAGCGCAGCGACCAATGGACCGTGCGCAACGCGCTCGACCGGCTGTCGTTCGTCGAGGCCGATCCGTGGGCCGACTACGGGTCCACCCGGCAGACGTTGACCGCGGCGAAGCGCAAGCTGGCGGCGGTGACCGGACGCTGATGGTGCTGCAACGCCGCATGCGCCACGGGTACGTCGGTTGCCGCCCTTCGTGTCCCGGACCCCTGAACGGAGACATCGCATGACCGCTCCCCGCACCACCGGCTACGGCACCGTGCCGAACCCCAACAGCCCGCCGTACCGGCCGGGCCAGGCCAGCCCGCCCGATGTCGAACCCGGCACTTCGCCCACCGCGCCGCAGGACCCGGACCTGCTGCCCGACCCGCTGCCCGGCAGCGAACCGCGCACCGAGCCCGACGACCGGGCCGGCGAGCCGGCGTTCCTCGACACGCACCCGGTGGCCC
>Ga0233424_10000190_pt1 | contig 86219 bp, 77 predicted proteins | sample Watercolumn_Towu_FD_181011 | JGI IMG/M metagenome (GOLD analysis project Ga0233424, IMG submission 181011) | Freshwater microbial communities from Lake Towuti, South Sulawesi, Indonesia - Watercolumn_Towuti2014_125_MG | ecosystem: Environmental > Aquatic > Freshwater > Lake | place: Indonesia... | reverse complement strand
GTGACCTCACCACTCGCTCACCACCCACCATCCCGCCCACGCGGCGGCCAGACCGAGGACCACTTCCAAGGCCACGTTCGCCAGAGCCAGCCACGGCTGGCGTTCGATTTCGATCAGGGCCAGCGTCTCGTAGCCGAAGGCCGAGAATGTGGTGAAGCCTCCCAGCCCGCCCGTCACAAGCAGCAGCCGCAGGTTCGGCGGCAGTGATTCAGCTTCGACGGTGAGGTCCATCAGCGCACCAACGGGAAACAGCCCGCCCCATCGCGACTGGACCCATGTCGAAACGAGATGCCGCGCCACCGATCCGATGCAACCGCCCAAGCCAACGAGTAAGATTTGCTGTAACATCGAACTGAACTCCTCTCGTTTAGCCGCAACGCCGTAGGCGTGCGCGTGCCAGACGAGTCATCCAATCCCGCTCGGCGCGCAGCCCTGCCGGCTTGCGGCTAACCGATCCGAAAACCAGAAAGCCCCCATCGTGCGAATCGCCTACCTCGACTGTGCCACCGGGATTGCCGGAGACATGACTTTGGCCGCGCTCATTGATGCCGGTGTGGATGCAGCAGCGATCCGCGCGGGAATCGACTCGCTCGGCCTCCCCGGTGTCACGCTGAACGTGAGCACCGTTCAGCGCTGCGGGTTTCGAGCCAGCTACGTGCGTGTCGAGCATCCCGAGCAGCATGCCCATCGCGGCCTCAAGGACATCGAGGCGATCATTCTGCGGGCGGAGAAGTTGACCGTCAAGCAGCGAGACACGGCGATGCGGATGTTCCGCGCTGTCGCCGAAGCGGAAGCTCGCGTTCACGGAACGACCGCGGACCGCGTCCACTTCCACGAAGTCGGGGCCATCGACTCGATCGTGGACATCGTGGGCGTGGCGATCGGTTTCGATCTGCTCGGCGTCAAGCAGGTCGTGTGCGGTCCAGTCCCGACCGGTCGCGGGCAGGTGAAGATCGCGCACGGAGTCTGCCCGGTGCCGGCTCCGGCTACGGCTGAGATCCTGAAAGGGGTGCCGCTCCGCGACGTGCCGCTCGACGCGGAACTCACCACGCCGACGGGCGCCGCGATCGTCGCCACGCTCGTCGATCGCTTCGGGCCGCTGCCGGAACTGACGATCGAAGCCATCGGCCTCGGAGCCGGCACGAAGGACTTTCGCGATCGCGCCAACATCCTCCGCCTATTCGTCGGCACCGCGAAGGAGGCGTCGCCTTTCGCCGACCAAGCTTTCGTCCTCGAAACCAACCTGGACGACGTGACCGGCGAAGTGATCGGCTACACGAAACTGAAACTGCTCGACGCCGGAGCGCTCGACGTATTCACCGTCCCCATCCAGATGAAAAAGGATCGACCCGGCGTGCTCTTGAGCGTGATCTGCCAGATCGCCGACCGCGAAAAACTGGAGGCGATCCTGTTCGACGAGACTCAAACCTTCGGCATCCGCCGGCATCTGGTCGAGCGGTCGAAGCGCCAGCGCGAGGCGTGTGAAATCGAAACCGAGTTCGGCTGGATCAAGGGGAAGCTCGGCTGGCGAAACGACGACGACCTGATCTTCACCCCGGAATTCGATTCGTGCTCGATCCGGGCCGCCGAGCACAACGTCACGCTCCGCGAAGTATACGCCGCCGCCGAGTCCGCATTCGCCGCGGGCCTCGAGCACGCCGCCGAAACGCACGGACACGACCACGATTCCGACGACGGACATGACCACGACCATGACCACGGCGGCCACGATCACAGCCATGACCACGATCACTCACACGATCACGACCATTCGCACGATCATGGTCACGACCACGGGCACGATCATGGATGAGAAACCACGGAACACACGGACGACACGGAAGAAATGGTGCTAAGGACTGTTGAAGCCTTCAGAGAGTTTTCCGGCAAGAATGCCGTTCCTCTTCCGTGTATTTCGTGTGTTCCGTGGTTCTCGTTTCCGCCCGGTCATTCTTCCGGCTGCGGCGGTGGCCGCTGGGAGAGTTTCTTGCGGTACTGGTCGTAGGCTCGCGACAGCGATTCGAAAAACCGGGGCACCTGCGCGGCGGAGAGGTAAATCCGGTTGGACACGGCCGAACGTGGGTAGGCGCTCATGATGAAATCGAAGCAAAACTCCGACGGCGTGTGCAGGATCATCACCGCGTTGGCGTAGCTTCCGGCCAGCATTTCGTCGGGCAGCTTGAGTTGTTCGTAGATGTCCGAGATCGGCGGCGGCGTGGCCCCCGGCGGCGGTGCGGGGAGTTTTGGCGGCGCGCCGAAGTTCTGTTGGAATTTGTTCAGGTTCTCCTGCAAAGCGGCCAGGAACAGCGGCACGACGGTCGGCGGCAAGACGACTCGCGCCGCGACCCGGTGCGGCTGCGCCATGCTTTGCAGGAAGTCGATCACGAATTCGTGCGGCCCCTGCATCACGATCGAACCGGTGCTGAAGATGCCCTTGCCGACGGTTTCAGGCACGCGCGCCGTCACCTGCTGGTGCCGCAACTCCTGATGAAACGTCTCTGGACCGCTCTGTTGCGGCGTTCCGGGTTCGCTGGGCTGATCGTTCTGTTCGTCTTCCTGCTCGTCCATCGAGACCTCGGCTCGGTTGATTTTTGCTGATGGGTGACTCGTCGGCAGGCAGTATATCAGCCCGTCTGCGATCGCACACGCGACGGCAGGGCGAAGGGGTCGGGAGTCATTTTCTTGCCGATGTTGAGACCCACATTTGTCAACCCGTCATCGCGGCAAGAAAATGACTCCCGACCCCGTTGCGTCGCTCAATGCTCGCGCAGGTGAAGGGTGCCACTGGCAGCTTGCTGCCAGTGCGATTGTCGTGGAACTCGGCACGAGCGGCCAAGCCGCCCGTGGCACCCAACGCGCCATCAATGCACCCGCTGGCCCGGCACGGCGCCGCTGTCGGGGGAGAGGATGTAGATGTCCTTCCCGCCGGGACCGGCCGCGAGGACCATGCCTTCGCTGGTCCCGAATTTCATCTTGCGCGGAGCCAGATTCGCGACGACGATGACGAGTCGCCCGACCAAACTCTCAGGCTGATACACCCCCTTGATCCCCGCGAACACCGTGCGCGACACGTCACCGCCGAAGGTCACGGTCAGCTTGAGCAGCTTGTTCGATTCCTTGACATCTTCCGCCGCGACCACGCGAGCCACGCGGAGGTCCATCCGCGAAAAATCGTCGATCGAAATCGTTTCGGCGACGAGCGGTTCGGCGGCGAGCGCGGCGGTGCCGTTCGCTGCGGCTGGCGTCGCGGCGGTGGCGGGTGCTTCCTGACTGGCGGCGATCATTTTGGAAACCTGTTCGGGTTCGATTCGCTTGAGCATGTGAGTGAATGGAGCAACCGGCCGGCCCGCGACCGGCTGCTGGGCATCGGCCCACGACGTGATGGGTGCGTTGAGCAAATCCCCCGCCTGCGTTGCCAGGCGCGGCAGGACCGGAGCGAGGTACACGGCGAGTTGGCGGAACAAGTTGAGCGCGATCGAACAGACGTTGCGGACGTCGTTGGCTCGGTCCGGGTTTTTTCGCAGGGTCCACGGAGCCATGTCGTCGATGAATTTGTTCGCCCGATCGGCCAGCGACATGATCAGCCGCATTGCCGTGTTGTAGTCGCGCGCGTCGTAGGCGTTCGCGATCGCATCGCCTTCCGCCGCCGCGCGGTCAAACAGGCCGCCATCGTGCGGGTACGGATCGGACAGCCCCGTCTCCTGCACAAACTTCGCCGACCGGCTGGCGAGGTTGACGACCTTCCCGACGAGATCGGCGTTGATCTTCGACACGAATTCGTCGAGGTTCAGGTCGAGGTCATCGAGCTTCGGCGTCAACTTGGAAGCGTAGTAGTACCGCAGGTATGCCGGATCGAGATAGTCAAGATACGTGCGACCGCGAACGAATGTCCCTTTCGACTTGGACATCTTTTCGCCGCCGACCGTCAGGAAGCCGTGGATGTGAACCTTCTCCGGCAACTGGAACCCCGCCGCCTTCAACATCCCCGGCCAGAACAGCGTGTGGAAGTAGGTGATGTCCTTGCCGATGAAGTGGTGGATTTCCACCGCGTCCGCGGTGTGGCGAGCGGGGGGCGTCAGCCCTCCGAGCCAACGGCCGTCAAGCGCCAAGTCCTCGGAGGGCTCACGCCCTCCGCTCGCCGGTTCAACTTGAGGCCACCAGTCCTCGACCTTCTCGCCCGTGCGCGCGCACCACTCGGCCAGCGACGCCATGTAGCCGATCGGCGCGTCGAACCAGACGTACCAGAAGTTGCCGGGGTTGTCGGGAATCTCGAAACCGAAATACGGGGCCGGGCGCGAGACGTCCCAGTCGCGGAGCGGTTCGCCGAGGAAATGTCCCTTCAAATAGTTAGCCACTTCGGGCTGAAGGTGTTCGCCGGACTGCGTCCACTCGTCGAGGAAGGCGTGAAGACTCTCGATCCGCACGAACAGGTGCTTGGCCGACCGCAGTTCCGGCTTGGTGCCGCTGAGCGTGCTCACCGGGTCTTTCAGATCGCCGGGGCTGTACGTGGCGCCGCACTTTTCGCAGTTGTCTCCGTACTGATCCGCGCATCCGCATTTCGGGCACGTGCCTTTCACGAAGCGATCGGCCAGAAACGTGCCGGCGGCGACGTCGTAGAGTTGCGTCACGTCCTGTTCGACAATCAGCCCGGCTTTTCGCAGACCGGACCAGATGGTCGCGCACAGTTCGCGGTTGGCGGGGCTGTTCGTGCTGCCGTAGTTATCGAATTCGATGTCGAATCCGGCGAAGTCGCGGATGTGGGCGTCTCGCATGTCGGCGATCAAGGCTTCTTCGCTCCGCCCCTCCTGCCGTGCCCGGATCATGATCGCCGTGCCATGCGTGTCGTCCGCACACAGAAAAACGCACCGGTGGCCGCGCAGCTTTTGAGACCGCACCCAGATGTCCGTCTGGATGTATTCGACGAGGTGCCCGATATGAATGTGCCCGTTCGCGTACGGCAACGCGGCGGTGACGAGGATTTGTCGTGCAGGCGGACTCATGCGGTAATCCTTGCTTCAACGTGTGGGCGGCATTCTACGGAACCGGACGGGAAATGACGAATGACGAAATACCCAATGACGAAAGAAGCCCGAATGACAAATGACTAATGACGAATGACCAAAGCGACCCTTCGTCATTCGAGCTTCGTCATTCTTTCGATATTCGTCATTCGGAACTCGTCATTCCCCTACCAGTGCATCACGAACCCGCCATCGACATTGATCGTCTGGCCGGTCACCTGGTTCGCGCGGTCGGACGAGAGAAACACGATCATGTCGGCGATGTCATCCGGCTGCTGCCAACGGCCGAGCGGCGTTGTTTTGCGGACTTTGTCGTCGCCCCATGCTTCGTAGGTCAGCTTCCGATCCGGCGGCTGGAGGTCGTTCCAGCCTTTCCAGACGTTGCGGTTGAGCGCCGTCTGCACCATGCCGGGGCAGACCGTGTTCACGCGGATGCCGTGCGGCGCGAGGTCCTTCGCGAGGCACTGCGCGAAATTGATGTTCGCCGCCTTGGCCGCGCTGTACGGCGGATCGGTTTGCGATCCGATTTGCCCGGCGACCGACGCCAAAAACACCATCGTGCCCCGCCGGCGTTCGATCATCGGCGGCGAGACGGCGTGGGCGACGTGCGTCATCCCCAGGATGTTCACCTCCAGCACGCGCGGCCAGTCTTCGGGGGTGAGGTTGGTGAACGGGAACCCGAACTTCCCTGAACCGATCGCCGCCGCGTGAACCAGATGGTCGATCGGACCGAGCTTGGCGATCGTGTCCGCGGCGGCCTGCGTTGTCGCCGCGTGATCGGTCACGTCCACGGCGAGGCCGACGGTTTTGACGTCGAACTCGCGGGCGATGTCGTTCGCCGTTGATTCGGCCGCGGTACCAAGATCCCACACGGCGACCGCGGCCCCTTCGGCGGCGAAGCCTCGCGCCACCGCGCGGCCGATCCCGCCGGCTCCGCCTGTCACAACAGCAACGTGATTTCGCAAGTTCAAGTCCATGCTTTCTCCATCTCGATCCTCGCCAACGTCTGAAATGTCCATCGAGGTTTGTAGGATAGCTGACTCTAAAGCCGCGGCCCATGCTCGACTGCAGAACCGGTGGCGTCCGGTATTCGTTGAGGGGCGGCGTGACGATCGTTCCTCTGCGAACTCTGCGATCCCTGCGGTCCAAAAAAACAAGCCGCAGAGAACGCGGAAGACGCGCAGAGTTGGAGTGGCTGCTTTCGTGGTGGGCATGCGGGTCGTACAATGCCGCTCGCGTTGATGTTCATCGCGGTGGGACTTTGACACAGGAGATCGCATCATGCTGAGGCGCCAGGCGTGGTTGTTCGTGGTCGTCGAGTTGTTCGCGTTGTCTAGCGTCGCCGGCGCGGCGGATGACAAGGCGAAATTTCCGGGGGCGGTCGACGGCGGGTTCCTGCTGCCGAATGGATGGCGAGTCACTCCCGTGGGGGATCAAATCTTCCTGACCGATCTGCCGTTGAACATTGTCGTCACGCCGGACGGCAAGCAGGCCCTCGTCGCCACGAACGGGTACAACGCTCATGAATTGAGTCTGATCGACCTCACGACCAAGCAGCGGATCGACAAGGCGAGCGTGCCGCAAAGCTGGTTCGGCATGGCGATGCAAGGGAAGGATCAACGGCTGTGGTGGTCTGGGGGCGGCGACTCACTGCTCAATTCGTTCGACTTCGCGGGCGGCAAATTGAAGGCGGAACCGCAGCACAAGGCACCCAAGTCGGCCGAAGAAGTCGAAGCGAAGACGGGGAACGGGCAGCCCGATGGTTTCCGCACGGGACTCTGCCTGAGTGCCGACGGGACGACGTTGTATTCGCTCACGATTCTGGCGAAAGGGGGTGGCAACAAGTCGTTCGCGTGGGGCGACCCATCATCCGACGGTGGAGCCGGGGGCGTGATCACCGCGATCGACCTGAGTGGCAAAACACCATCGAAAAGCGTCGCGTGCGGCGTGCGGCCGTACGACGTGGTGCCCGGCCGCAACGGGTTGTTGTACGTTTCGGATTGGGCCAGACGCCGCGTGCTGGTGGTCGATCCGAAAACGCTCCTCACCGTTCAACGAATTCCCGTTGGCGAGCATCCGAATCAGATCGTGCTGCATCCGAAAGACGACCGGTTGTTCGTGGCATGTTCGTCGAGCAATTCGGTCAGCGTGATCGACACATCGACGGGGACGGTGCAGGAGACGATCTTCACGGCACTGTTTCCGATGTCGCCCGAAGGGAGCACGCCCGACGCCGTCGCGGTGGCCCCCGACGGGAAGACGCTGTTCGTGGCGAACGCGGACAACAACTGCGTGGCAGTGATCGACGTGACGCATGCGCGGCGAAGTCAGGTGCGTGGGTTCATCCCGACCGGTTGGTATCCAACGGCCGTGACGGTGACGCCGGACGGCAAGCGGCTGCTCGTCGGTGTCGGAAAAGGGAACGTGACGAAGTCGAACAAAGTCGAAGACGACAAGCTGGCCGCGGTGTTGAAGAAGTTGCCCGACGACACGGGCTACCGCCGCATCCCGTTCCCTCACGTCGGCACGACGCTGTCGGGTGCGTTGTCGATCATCGACCTCCCGGAGGATGACGATGAGGAGGAAGAGGAAGGAGGCAAGAGCGAATTCAGTCAGGCGATCGAGAAGTGGACGGACCGCGTGTACCAGAATTGTCCGTATTCGGACAAGCAGTTGGCGGGCAGTCCTTCGGCTCGGAAGACGGCGATCCCGACCAAAATCGGCGACCCGTCGCCGATCACGCACGTCATCTACATCATCAAGGAGAACCGGACGTTCGATCAGGTGTTCAGCGACATCCCGCGCGGCAATCGCGATCCCGACCTGCTCATGTTCGGCGAACAGATCAGCCCCAACCATCACAAGCTGGCGAACGAATTCGTGCTTCTCGACAACTTGTACTGCAACGGACACGTGTCGGCGGACGGGCATCCGTGGTCCACGATGGCGTACAACACCGACTACATCGCCCGCAACTGGGCGCTCACGTATTCCAAGCGAGCCGGGATCGATGACGATGACGAGGGAAACCTCACTAACGCTCCGTCGGGATACATTTGGGACATGTGCAAGCGGCATGGGGTGACGTATCGCAGCTATGGCGAATACGGCGGGCGGGTGTCTCAGCCGGACGGGACGTTTCGCATGGAGGGTCGCGTGCCGGGGCTGATCGGACACGTCGCGCCGAAGTACGGACTGCCGGCCAAGCCTGGTCAGAAAGTCCGCGACACCGACCGCGTCGAACAGTTTCTCGAAGAGTTCCGCGAGTACGAGAAGAACGGCAACCTGCCGCGGTGCATCATCATGTCTCTCGGCGAAGACCACACCGAGGGGACGAAGCCCGGCGCGCCGACTCCGCAGGCGTGCGTGGCCAGCAACGATCTGGCCTTGGGGCGGTTGGTCGAAGTGGTCAGCAGGAGCAAGTATTGGCCACGGATCGCGATTTTTGTGATCGAAGATGACGCCCAGAACGGCCCCGACCATGTGGACGCCCATCGCACGATCGGCCTGGTCATCAGCCCCTACGTGAGAAGACGGCACCTCGACAGCACGCAGTACAGCACGGTCAGCATGCTGCGCACGATGGAGTTGATCCTTGGCCTACCCCCGCTCAGCCAGTTCGATGCGGCGGCGAACCCGATGTTCGAATCGTTTACGGACCAGCCCGACCTCACGCCGTACCGCCACGAATCCGCCCGGATCGACCTCGACGCCATCAACCCCGCCACCGCGTACGGCTCCGAACGGTCGAGCAAGATGGACTTCACCGAGTACGACCGGATCGACGACTTCGAACTGAACGAAATCCTGTGGCGCTCGATCAAGGGCGTAGATGCCCCGCTGCCGCCAGCCGCGCGGCGTGCCATCGCGTTCAAGCCGGTGACGAAATGAATGAACGACTGTAGACGCAAGACGCGGCTCAATTCGCTCGTCGATCGTGAACCAACTGGAGGCCCACCATGATTCTTGCCATCGGCCGCAGTTTGGGAGCCATCGTCGTCGGACTGATTCCGGCGTCGCTGTTTGTGATTGGCATGGAAATCATCGGCGAGGCGATGTATCCGTTTCCCGCGGACTTGGACCCAAACGACATGAAAGCGGTTTGCGCCCACGTGGCCAGGCTGCCGTCGACCGTTTTGCTGATCGGAGTGGTGGGCTGGAACGTCGGGACATTCCTGAGTTCGTGGGTGGCGACGCGCTTGGGCACGCGGCGGCATCCAGCGCATGGGATCGGTGTCGGATCGTTTTTTTTCCTGATGGCGGTGACAAACATGGGGTTGCTCCCCTACCCGATCTAATTCTGGGGTGCGAACTTTGTTGGACATCCGAGTGTGACACTGATCGGGGCGCGATTGGGATCCGGCACCAGTCGTCCGGTGTCACCAATCGCCTGACGCCGGGGATGGAGCACCTGTCTCGATGAAACATCGGCAATTGTTGTGCGGCGCGGGTCGCCTGACCCCGCCGGTGAAGCGACCGGTGGACTCCCGTGAGTGTTGGAGACCTGCGGTCGGTTGAAGTGGCGCGGTCGGAAACCGGCCACAACTTGGGGAGGTGGGCGGTGGAACTGCTGTCATTGTTCGAAGTGTGCGGTTGTTTCATCGACGGCTTTGAAGTCGTGGGGTTGATCGTTGATGTTGTGGCGTGGATCAACGGCCGGCCCAACCGGCAGGAGCGAAGGGCGGCGGCACGCCGCGGCGAAGCGAAGCCGCAGCTCGATTCTTGGAATTGGATGGTCGTGGTCCTGACGCCCATCCTGGTGGTGCTCACGATCCTCGTGGTGGCGAAGTGGCTTGGCTGGGACAGAGCCGCGGAACCACATGTGAAAGCAGCGGTCTCGGCAAATCTCGCACAGGAAGAGAGCAACCGCGAACCCGGCGCGTTCGCTGGTTCCAACGCTGGCGACGAGTGCGACGTCGTCGGCATCAAGTTCTGCTGGTGTCCGGCCGGCCGGTTCATCATGGGTAGTCCGCGCAACGAACCCGAACGGCGACTGGGTGAAGATCAGGTCGAGGTGACGCTGACCAAAGGTTTCTGGATGGCGAAGTTCGAGGCGACGCAAGGACAGTGGAAGCGAGTGGTCGGCGATCTGCCGGGTCCGCTGACGGCGGAGTTGCCCGAAGGAGACGACTTCCCGGTTGGCAACGTCAACTTCGCCGAAGCGGAAGCGTTTTGCCAAAAGCTCACCGAACTCGGCCGCCGGTCGGGCGAACTCCCGAACGATTGGGAATTCCGGCTCCCCACCGAAGCGCAGTGGGAATACTCCTGTCGAGCCGGAACGACGACCGCCACGTCATTCGGCGACAAGCTCAGCAGCAAACAGGCGAACTTCAAGGGGGAGCCATACAACGGAGCCGAGCCGGGGCCGTCGCTCGGCCGGGCGGCTCAGGTCGGCGGCTACCCGGCCAACGCGTGGGGCCTGCACGACATGCACGGGAACACATTCGAATGGTGCCGCGATTGGTATCACCGGAATCCGCCGGGGGGCACCGACCCCGACTTGCGGGACGCAGAAAGCACGGCGACGAAAAGCGATCACGGCGACATCTCGCGCGTGCGCCGCGGCGGCTGCTGGGCCGACATGGGCTGGCCCTGCCGCTCGGCCTTTCGATTGAGGTTCGAACCACACCGCCGCTACGACCACATCGGCTTCCGAGTCGTTGCGGTTCGAGCGACGAGCAGCGGAGACGCACCGTGAAACGCCGGCATTGGATCGAAATCGGAGATGAACCTTGGTGTCCACGTGGCATTCGTCAAGGCGTGACCGATTTCTGCCGGTTCGTCGAACAGGCGAGCGGCGTTTACAACGCGGTCGCTCCGAAGTTGGTCGAGGCGCTGCAACGAACCGCGAGCCACCGCGTTCTCGATCTTGGCTCTGGAGCCGGCGGGCCGTGGCTGAAGCTTCAACCGCTCTTGCGCAAGATGGGTCAGGACGTAACCGTCTGCTTGAGCGATCACAATCCCGACCTCGAAGCGATGAAGCGTGCAAGTCGTCTTTCGGGGCCAGTGATCACCGGCGAGACGCCGGTGCCACAGTCTGACGCGGAACAGGCCGGTCGCCTTGCGCAGCAAGCCATCACGTTTCACGCCGAGCCGGTGGATGCCACGCAGGTGCCGAGCGAACTGACCGGCTTCCGCACCATGTTTTCCGCGTTCCATCACCTTCGCCCTGAACAAGCCCGCGCGTTGCTTGCCGACGCCGTGGCGAAGCGCGAAGGAATCGGCGTCTTCGATTGTGCCGTTCGCAGCCCACTGATGCTCCTAGGCATGCTGCCGATGCCGCTCCGTGTCCAAATCGCCACGCCCTTCATTCGACCGTTCCGCTGGTCGCGACTCTTTTGGACCTACCTCGCCCCCGCCTTGCCCTTCGTCCTCCTGTGAGATGCCATCGTCTCGGTTTTGCGGATTTACAGCCCGAATGAACTCCGCGACATGACCGCCGACCTGACCGGCTACCGCTGGGATATCGGCACCGTGCGAGGCAAACCGATCCCGATTCCGATCACGTACCTGATTGGCGTTCCGCTCGATACCGTTGCGGATGCACCGATGTGACGAACGTCGAGCGGTGTTCGCTGCAACTCGCCGCACTTCTCATCCCCAAGGCCTCACCTCCGATGCTTGACGCATTCAAAACGCTAATCGCAAATCAGTTCGAAGCCGCGATCTGCACACTCAACACTTGCATCGATCGCTGCCCCGAGACCGTGTGGGACGCGCGGATCGCGAACCTCCGGTTCTGCCAGGTGGCGTTTCACACCTTGTTCTACGCGGACTTCTATCTCGGCCCGAGCGAGGTCGGATTCCGCGACCAGCCGTTCCATTGCGACCATCCGGATTTCTTCCGCGACTACGAGGAATTCGAGGACCGCCCGCCGCGGTGTCTCTACGACAGGCCCGCGATCAAGTCGTACCTCGAATACTGCCGTCGCAAGGCATCCGACACGATCGCGGCCGAAACCGCGGATTCGCTCGCCGCCCGCGCCGCGTTCCCGCGCCGCGCGTTCTCGCGTGCCGAACTGCACCTGTACAACATCCGCCACATCCAGCACCACGCCGCACAGCTCAGTCTGCGATTGCGGCTCGATGCCGGTCAGGACGTGCCCTGGATCGGTTCCGGCTGGCGCGACGTCTGACGCCACGAGCGAACGCCAGGCGAAGTGTCCTACATCGTCGTCGCCGCCGTTGTGGCGACTCGACCTGGATTTCGCTACGCTCGCCGATGTTGATTCCGCACCGCGAGGTCACCCATGAAGATCACACGCGTCGATGTCATCCCGCTCAGTGGCGGCACCGTGGACGGTGGCTGGCCGCAGGGGCACAAGGTCGAAGATCACCTGCATGCGCTCGTCGAGGTCCACACCGACGGCGCGTTCACAGGCGTCGGAAGCTGCTACACGTCGGGAGCGCTTGTGGCCGGTGCACTGCAACTTTTGTCACCGCTCCTGATCGGCGAATCGGCGGTCGAACCCGAGCGCGTGACCGAGAAGCTGCGGCAGTCCTCGTTCTGGCAGGGACGCGGCGGGTCGGTCGAGCACGCGATCAGTGGGATCGACATCGCTCTGTGGGACATCTTCGGCAAGGCGTGCCATCAACCGGTGTCGCGGCTTCTCGGCGGAAACTACAGGCAGCGGATCAAGCCCTACGGTTCGATCCTGTTTGACGAGCCAGCGAAGTTGGCGACGAACCTCGAAGACACCGTCGCGCGCGGTTTCAAGGCGATCAAGATGGGCTGGCGGCCGTTCGGCCGTCGCGACCGCAAGTTCGACGAGTTGCTGGTGCGCACGGCCCGCAAGGCGGTCGGAGACCACATCGAATTGATGGTCGATGCCGGCGGGAGCGAACAGTTCTGGCCTCACGGTTTGAATTGGGCGCGCGAGACGGCCAAGATGCTGGCCGACTACAACATCGTCTGGTTCGAGGAAGCATTGCCGCCGGACGACATCGAAGGCTACATCGAACTCACCCGGCAATCACCGGTGCCGATCGCGACCGGCGAAGTGCTCACGCGGCGGCAATCGTTCATGCCGTGGCTGGAACGGAAGGCCGTGGACATTATCCAACCCGACTGCACGAAGAACGGTGGGCTGAGCGAGTCGCGAAAGATCGCGTGGTTGGCATTCGACCACAACGTGCAGATGGTCGCCCACGGCTGGAACACGGCGATCGGCTTGGCCGCCGACCTGCAACTCGCCGCGGCCATGCCCATTGCTCGATACGTCGAATACCTCACGCCGTGTGCCTACATTGAAGACCTGACGGTCGAGAAGTTCGAGATCGACGCCGAGGGCTTTCTGACGATTCCGCAGCGGCCTGGGCTGGGTATCACGCTGGACCACGACAAGTTGAAACGATACAGGGCGTGAACGTGGCGTCGCTGTCCACCGTCCACTGTCAACCATGCACCATGCAGTTGCACCGTAAACTCTCTCACCCCGCGGCTTATCGCGGCGGGTTCGTCGCCATCGGGAACTTCGACGGCGTCCACCTGGGGCATCGGCGGATGATCGAGGTGCTGGTGCGAAATGCCAGGGCCGCGAACGTGCCGGCCGTGGCGTTCACGTTTGAACCGCATCCCATTGCCATCCTGCGACCCGGTCACGTTCCGCCGGCGCTTTGCACGCTCGACCGCAAGGCCGAATTGCTGGCGGAACTGGGTGTGAATTGTCTGATCGCGTACCGCACCGGCCGCGAACTGCTGGGACTGACGCCGGACGGATTCTTCGAAAAGATCGTCCGTGGCGAACTGGCCGCAGCCGGGCTGGTCGAAGGGGCGAACTTTTGTTTCGGCCGTGATCGGTCGGGTGACGTGACGTGCCTCAAACGGCTGTGCGATTCGGCGGGCCTGCGGCTGGACGTCGTGCCGCAGGTCACGGTCGGAGAGGTCGTCGTTTCGTCGTCGGTCGTCCGTTCGCTCATCCAGACCGGCCGAGTCCGCGACGCCGCCGACCTGCTGGGAACGATGTATCGCGTGCGCGGAACCGTCTCGGCGGGTTCGGCCCGAGGCCGGACGATTGGGTTTCCGACGGCCAACCTCACGGGCGTCGAAACGGTGCTGCCGCCGGATGGCGTGTACGCCGGGCGAGCATTCGTTGGCGGCAAGCCGTACGCCGCGGCGATCAATCTCGGGCCGAACCCGACCTTCGACGAAACAGCCCGCAAGCTGGAGGCGCATCTGCTTGACTTCGCCGGCGACTTGTACGGCAAGTCTCTCGACGTCGCGTTTCTGCAACACCTCCGCAACACCGTCCCGTTCGCGAACGTGGACGAACTGCGATCGCAACTTGTGCGGGATGTGGCGCAGGTGAGAGACGTGGTTGCGGCGGTGGAAGCTTCGTAGCGGCACGTCACTTGCCACGGGGTTTGGTGAGGAGGCACTGCGCTTTGCGCGGCGACCCCCATCCCAAACCCTCTCCCCGTTCGGGGGCGAGGGCAGAACGAAACCTGACTCGCCGTGATCTCTCGACTCACAGCTCTCGACTTCCAATCGTACGCGACTGGCCGCTGGTGGCGGCGATCGCGCTCGTCGGCGTTTTGTACTGGCCGACGCTGATTGAACTCGCGCGGTACTGGAGTCACGACGAGAATTATTCGCACGGCTTTCTGGTTCCGGTGGTGAGCGTGATCTTTGCCGCTGTCGCCGCGCGGCGTGCCGGCCGGTTCGTTCGTCCGGAGGTTCCGCGTCGAAGCGTTCAGGTCGATCTGCTGAGCCTGGCATTTGGTTTGATCGTACACCTGGTGTCGGCGTTCACGAACTTCCTGCTGCTGGACGTAGGCGGGTTGGTTTTAACGCTGCGGGGGGCGGTGTTCGTACTCGGCGGGCGTCGAACCTGGCGGGGCGTGCCCGTGCTTATCGAAGGGAGTCTGCTGCATGTGCCGGGTTACACACTTGAGGTGGGCGAGGCGTGCAGCGGGATGCGGCAGGTCATGGCCTTCCTGGCGCTGAGTGTGGTGGTTGCGAAGCTGTACCGCGGCCGTGACTGGTCGCGGTGGGTGTTGATTCTGCTGGCCGTTCCGATCGCCGTGGCGGCCAATTGCCTGCGCATTGGGCTGACTGGCGTGCTCATTCGCATCGGCGGAGCCGGCTGGGTGACTGGCTCCTGGCATACGCTCGAGGGCCTGATCACGATGCTGCTGGGTCTGGCCTTGTTCGCCGCGTCGGCACAGATGCTGCGCGGCCGATCGTCCATCAACTGACAGGGAGCCAGGTCATGCAACTCCGAATGCGCGTTGCCATCTTGTTTGGCTTGCTTGGCGTGGCCGTCGGCGTGCAGGCGGCCGTTCAAAGGCACATGTCGTCCAGTGCACTCCCAACGGTGAAAGTGCACTCCCAACGGTGAAGTTGTCTCAAAAACTGGCCAGATTTCCCGACCGAATTGGCGACTGGGTTGGACGGGATACTCCGGTGGCGTATCCGCGGTATTTGTACGCCGACGACCATCTGCATCGGCTTTTCCAGCGGACGAAGTCCGGCCAACATCTCGTGTTGTGGATGGCCTACTCCGAGCACGCAGCCGATCGCCGCAACAATCCCGAGGTGTGCATGACATCGCACGGTCATGTCGAAGACCCTGCGAGTCGCCGGCTGATTGAAGTGCCCGGACGCGGCGATCCGATTCAGGTCTACCGCTTTCTGCAGCCGACGACCGGAGCCAACGAGTGGTTTTTTTACTGGCACTACACGCTGGCTCCGCTTGACAAACTCCGCGAGTTGACGTTGTTGCAGCGGCGATACCACTTGTCGCGGCATCAGTTTGCCAGCGTGAGCATCGAGGTGTTCGTCCCGCAATGGAGCGCGGATGACCTGCCGGCCGCGACGGAGTTCGTTGCCGAAGTGGACACATGGCTCCTCGAGGTGTTGCCGGCGGGCGCCGTCCGCGGGAGTTCGCGACTGCGGATCAAACCGGTGGGTGACGCCCAAATCTATCGTCGCGCGTCACCGATCCCGGCCCGCTGAGCCGCGGCCGCCGCTGTTGCTTTCTCGCCTCACCGACTTTGTCGCTGTTGCCGGACGTCGACGCCGTCCGTTTGGCCACGGCTTGGACGGGGGAGCACGCGACGGAAACTCGAAAGTCACGTGGATCAGGTGAAACGTGCTTCGCGAATCGTGCGTGCGGACTTTGCCGGGTGGCTTCCAGTTCGGGTGGCAACGTCACTGTCCCCGGTCGCGTTTGGCGAACGTGTGTCCGCGCGGTGCCTCGCCTGCGTCCGGCCGATTGTCTGCGGGAGGCAACACGGCAACGGATTGCAGGCTCGACATTCGCGACAGCATCCCGCCCCCAGAGTGTCGGTGCGCGAACGTCAGTCCTGAATCGACGTGGAGCCAACATGATGAAGCGAATTCGATTGTTAACCTCCAAACCGGTGCGCATCGCCGCGCTGCTGGTGCTGATGGCCGCTTTGGATTGCGCTGGCGGCAGACCAACCGGCAGACGCCGTCGTCGCTTTGGGCACGAGCCGTGTCGGCCGATCAGGCGGAAGACGGAGCGACTGCGGAACTGCTGCTCCGCAAGCTCCTCAGAATTCAGCCCGACAACGCGGCGGCACACGGGGCACTTGCCGAACTTTATCCTTCGGCGCCGCCGGAAGTCGGTGCATCGGGTCGGCCGAAACTCGATCCCCGAGTCCTGGCGCAGTTGCAAGAGGTCGTGCGATTGCAGCCAACCGACGTTGGGATGCATCTACGTTTGATGCACATGTATTTCGACGCGGGCAGGTTGAAGAGCGCGTCCGATTCCGCCTGCAAGTCCGTCGAACTCGGCACAGACGACAGGTTGGCCTTGTACCTGGCGGCCTACCATGCCCTCGAAGTGAATGACAAGACAATGCTGGAGGAGATTGTCGCCAAGCTCAAGAATGAGGTGTTGGTGCCGAACTTCCGGATTGCCGTGTTGCTGACTCGCATCTACCAGACCACCACCGAGAAAGCCTTGCTGGCCACGTTGATCGATCGGGCATTTGAACACACAGTGCGGATGCAGCCGGTGATGTTGGAAGCGCTGCCGCCCGAGGAGACGGCAGCGTTTCGGGAACTCGTCGTCCTCGGAGTGAACGCCAGTCCGGATGGAAAGGTGGCCCACCTGCGCGCGGGCGAGGCGTTGACGGTCCTGGATCAACTCTCGACGGTACTGAAGTCCGATGGCGCGCCGCGGCAAATCGCCGGCAGCGCGGCCCGCGTGATGTTGACGCTTTTGGATCGGTATCCCATCGCGCCCGAAGCGGTTGCAGACGAGAAGCAGACGCGCGACGGTTTGATCAAGCTGGCGCGGCAGCTCATCCGCGCTGTACTCGATGATGCCGAGGCTCCCGTGACGGTACCTCTGGCCGAGGCACGTCTCGCGCTGCAATCGGGCGACGAGGCGGCAGCGCTCGTCATCCTTGAACGCGGCGTCACGTCGCTCGAATCGTTGCCGGCGGCACGGCGCGGCGACGTCGCTCAACTACGCGTGCTGGCCGCGCAGCAATTGCTTCGAAAACAGAAATTCGCCGAGGCGGAACGGCATGTCGAGTCGTTGCGAAAGCATGCCGAAACGTCGGGCCTCGCCGAAATGCTGGCCGGGGCGATCGCCCTCGAAGAGCGACGTTTTGACGACGCGGTGACCGCGCTGCGACTGGCCCGCGTCAACTGGGAGACAACTTGCAGGTGCTGACCGGTCTGGCGGTCGCCGAACTACGCGCCAGCCAGTGGTCCGACGCGCTGGAAGTGCTCCGCGTGCTCTACAGAAAAATCGAATCCGCGACAACCGAAGAGATGTCCTGGACACGACGCTATTTCAATTCACCAGAACAGGTCCTGCTCGCGGAAGCCGTGGCCTCGTTTGCGCTCGACCAGCGAGACGATGCGCTGGCGATTGTCAATCGGCTGGACGCCACGCCACTGGCCCTGTCGGCTCAACTGACGGCGGTCGCCTACCATCGTTGGCACGGGGACCGCGCGACGGCCTGGCAAACTCTGCGGGCCGTCCGTGTCCGGTTCCCGCAAGAATACGCAATCGTAGCCGAGGAAGCGCGCCTGCTGGAATCGGAAAAGAGTCTGCGCGAGGCGGAAATCGTGCTGGAGGAGTATGCGAAGCTGCACCCACAGCACCTCGATTCGCATCTCGCGGTGGCGGTCTGGCGGTTGGAGCACGGAGCTGCCGACGCCGCGATCGCCTGGCTTCAAACCGTTGCGTCGCAGTTCCCGAAGGAGATTTCGCCTCGTCTTCTGCTCGCCGATGCGGTTCTCGCTGCGAGAAACTTCGACTCGGCTGACGCCTTGATTGTCGAACTGAAGTGGAATCCGTCCGCCAACACGAGCGTGACGCAACTTGAAGCGCGAGCGGCCTTGCTGCGGCAAGGGCTGCGCGAAGCGGCCGAAGTCCTTTCGCGTTCCGGAACGGAATCGGAGCGAGATCCCCGACTGCAGTACTTCCGCGGCGAAGTTGCGGCGGCGGACGGCCGGTACTCCGACTCGCTGTCGATTTATTCACGGTTGCTGCCGTATTCCGATCTGCGAAACGTTGCGACCTGGCGAATCCTGACGTCGCTCGCAGGCCAGCAAACGGCAGGCGAAGCCGAGCGACAACTCATCGACATCTTGAAATCACGGCCCGACGATCCACTTCTGTTGCTGGCCGGAGTCGACCTGACCGTTCAGCAGCAGAAGTTTGACGCGGCGTTTTCCTACCTCGACCGGCTGGGAAAGCTCCGGCCCGCTGGTGCGGAAATGCCCTTCCGCCGGGCTCAACTTTGGGCGCAAAAAGGGGACCTCGCCGCAGCGATCTCCGAAGCGCGGCAGGCTGTCGAGGCCGATCCGGAACACATTCCAAGTCGCCTGTTGCTCGCCCGGCTGTTGGTCCGGAACAACGAACCGCTGGCGGCTATGGAACACGTCGAGCACGTGATTGAGTGGCGACCCGGCACGAGTGACGCGTACGTGCTCGAAGCGTGGTCGCTGTTCCATCAGAATCGGCGGGACGAAGCGCTCGCCGTGCTGCGTGACCAGATTGCTCGACAGCCCGATCAACCGGCAACGCATGCCGCGTTGGCTTCGTTGCTGCGCGAAGTCGGGCAATCCGACGCGGCGATCCAGGCGCTGCGAGCAGGTTGGGAGCGCATGCCCTCCAACCGCGTCCTGTTTGAGCCGCTGGTGTTGGCCCTGTGCGAAGCCAGGAAGGCGGACGAGGCGTTTTCCCTCGCGCGGCGATTCGCCGGCGACAAGCCGGACCTGAGTTCAGCCGTTTTCCTGGCAGAGCTGTTCCTACGCGGCAAGGCCTTCGAACCGGCTCGCAAGCTGGGTTAATATGCGCTGCGCCTGACGAAGCGGACGGGAGAAGTGACCATCCGAATGTTGCTCGGCGAGGCGTGTCTGAGGCAAGGTCAAGTCTCGGGAGACAAGGTGTTGCTGTCTGAAGCCCGTGAACATTACGCGACCGTGCTGAAGGATCAGCCGCAGAACCTGGTCGCCGCGAACAACCTGGCCTGGCTGCTGGTTGAGGAACTGAACGAGCCTGACGAAGCGCTTCGGCTCGTGCGATCGATTCGCGATCAGATGCCGGAGGAGCGGCTGCCGGTGTCGATGCTCGACACGTTTATCGCCGTCTACCGCAAGCTGGGGCTCATGAACGAAGCTCTGCTGCTCGCCGAGACGGCGCTGGCGCGACATCCCGAAGCGGCGCTGCTGCACTATCAAGCCGGCTTCATCTACGCCGACCTCGGCCGCATGACCGAGGCGAAGGCTTCGCTCGACAGGGCCCTTGCTCTCGGACTGCCCGCCGACCGGGCATCCACCGCGCGCGAGCAGCGCGAAGGACTGGAAAAGTAGGAGCCGGCTCTGACCGGCGACCGTTTTCGAATGCTGTCGTCACCCATCGCCGGTCAGTGCCGGGTCCTACAGGAGCGCAGCTACTGGCCGATGCAGAACAGGTGTTGCTGGCCGCGGATGAAAAGCTTGCTGTTGGCCACCGCTGGGCTGGCGCGGACGCCCTCGCCCATCGAGTTTTGAGCAAGCAGCTTGAATTCGGGCGCGGCGGCGAAGACGAACACTTCGCCGGATTCGTTGATCGCGTAAATGCGGTCCTCGATCATCACCGGCGACGCCGAGATGTCGCCGCCACCGAGACGTTGTTCCCACACCTTTTCACCCGTCTTTGCGATGTGGCACGCCGCGATCCCCTTGTCATTCGTGAAGAACAGGTATTCGCCGCGGATCAGCATCGTGGGGACGTACGGGAACATTTTTTTCTCCTCCCACACCAGGCAGTTGTCGCTGAGCTGGCCTTTGCCATCGACTTTGATCGCGATCGCGTGGCGATCCCCCGCGCCGTCGCCGCTGCCGCAGAAGATCATCCCGTGCGATGTTATGGGCGAGCCCACCGTGCGAAGCGACTTGCCAGGAAAGGCCCAGGTGAAGTTCCACACGGTCTTGCCGGTCGCCGGGTCGTAGCTGCTGATGCCGGCCGTGCTGGCGACGACCAGTTCCAGCGGCTCGCCCGGGCGTTCGAGGAGGAACGGCGTCGAGTAGCACGCACGGAACGGAGTCCGCGGCGACTCCCATGCGACCTTGCCCGTCATGGCGTCGAGCGCCACCAGCACCGACTTGCCATCCTGATCGTTGGCGATGATGACTTTGCCGTCATGCACGATCGGCGCATGACCGGCTCCATGCTGACTCACGAACGCGCCGAGACCGCGAGTCCATAGAATCTTTCCGCTGAAGTCAAACGCCGACACCGACAGATCCTTGCCGTCCCAGAACGGCATGTAGACTCGTTCACCATCCGTCGCCGCAGTACAGGAGGCCAGAGTGTTTTTTGGGTGAATCTTGTCCTTGGGGATTGAACCCGGCGACGCCTTCGTCCAGGCGATGGTGCCGGACGTGGTATCGACGCAGACAATCTGTCGTTCCTGGCCGTCGTCGCTGGCGGTTTGAAGGAACAGCCGGTCGCTCCACGTGATCGGCGACGAGTTGCCTTTGCCGGGGATCGGCGTCCTCCACAAAATGTTGTTCTCGGCGGACCACGAAATCGGGACGTTCTTGTCCTGCGACGTCCCCTCGCCGTTCGGGCCGCGGAACCGCGGCCAGTCGGATGCGCTCGCGGCGGGTGGACCTGCCACGATCACGAGCCATGCGAGTCCCATCCACCACGTCAAGTTGTCACGCCGAGTCATGCCGAAGGTCCTTTGTTCAGAAGCCAGAGGCCGGAGGCCAAAAGCCAGAGAGCAAACATTACACGGAGAGTCATTCTGTGAAAAGTCCTCACCGCTGTCGAGGCTGGCACCTCCCAATGCGAACCTCTATCCTCGATCGTCCATCTACAACCTTCGATCCTCGACCATTAAACCTCGAAAAAGAACCGGCCACCGACACCATGCACGAAACCTGTCCGCCTCCGAAACTCAGCCAGCGAGCCCACTGGTGCGGCGATTCGGCGATCAGCTTCCTGATGCAGCAGGGAGTCGAAAACCCGCAGATGTTGTCGCTGGCCGCGGGACTGGTTGACCAGAGTTCGCTGCCGGTCGACGAAGTGCAGCAAGCGGTGAGCGATCTTCTCCGCGACGCGGAGCGCGGGCGGCACGTGCTGCAGTACGGCACCACGCAAGGGGCCGAACGGCTTCGCGGGCAGCTCGTGCAGCACCTCTCGCGGCTGGAGGGAGGCACGCCTGAGCGAATCGGAATCGACATCAACCGGCTCGTGCTCACGACCGGGTCGCAGCAACTGCTGTCGCTCGTCGGTGAGGTGCTGATCGATCCGGGGGACATCGTGCTCGTCGCGGCTCCCACGTATTTTGTGTTCCTGAGCGTGCTGAAGGGGATCGCGGCGCGAGTCGTTTCCGTTCCGGCGGATGATGACGGCATGCGGATGGACCTGCTGGAAGACGCACTCGCCCGCATCGAGGCGGCGGGGGAACTCGATCGCGTCAAGTTGATCTACCTCGTCAGCTACTACGAGAACCCGTCGGGAATCAGCTTGTCGGCCGAGCGGCGTCGGCAGGCGGTCGAGATCGCCCACCGCTGGTCGAAGCGGCACCGCATTTTTATTCTCGAAGATGCCGCGTATCGCGAGCTGCGTTACGACGGCCCCGCGCTTCCCAGCGTCTGGAGCTTCGACGCCGAGCGCGAACACGTCATCCTCGCGCAGACGTTTTCCAAAAGTTTCTCCCCCGGCTTGCGCATCGGGTACAGCCTCCTGCCGCGAGACCTCGTCGGCCCCGTGTGCGATCGGAAGGGGAATGACGACTTCGGTTCGGCCCACTTCAACCAGCACCTGCTGGCGACCGTGTTCGAGCTTGGCCTGTACGATTCGCACGCGGCGAAGGTGCGGGCGACGTACCGCTCCAAACGTGACGCCATGTTGCGAGCGGCGGACCGTTACTTTTCGCACCTGCCCGGCGTCCACTGGGTTCACCCACACGGTGGCCTGTACGTGTGGATGACGCTTAGCGATTCGATCGACACCAGCTTCCGCGGCCGGTTGTTCAAGGAAGCTGTCGAGAACGAGAAAGTGATGTACGTCCCTGGCGACTTGTGCTACGCAGGGCCGCCGGATTCGCGGCCGAGTCACCAGATGCGGCTCAGCTTCGGCGTGCAGGATGAGACGGGCATCGACATCGGAATACAACGGCTCGCGCGAGCGGTCGAGCGAGTGATGTAGGGTGCGTGCCAACGCACCGTTCGACAGGGCAACGCCGTGGCACATCGAGGTGCGTTGGCACGCACCCTACGGATCACGGCAGCGGGAACACCAGCGGCGATCGGTGCACAGATTGCAGTGGGTCTCGTGGCGATGAGGGAGCGACATCGGCCGCCCAACCCGATCGAAAATCGGTGGCCGCGTTGGCTCGCTGCTGATTCGTCGCCGATGGGTCTTGAACCGGGAATCCCGTCAGCCCCGCGCTTTGCAGGAACGGCTGCTTTTCCGGGAGTGTCAGCGACTTCGCGGCGAGCGGCACTGCGAAGCCGTGAGGTTCGTAACCGAAGTCACGTCCCATCCACGGATCGGTTTCAACGGCCCAGCGCACGGCGGGCGAGAGATCGGCGAGTCGCTCGGGGTACGCACCGTGTTCGAGTTTGAACGCGGCCAGCGCCAGCATCAGCGTGACGGCTCGCAAGCGCGTCTCGGCGTCGATGCGATGGGCGACCAACTGTGGGAGGAGATGCAGGTTGCCGTAGAACAGTTGAACCTGCCGCGCCGACGGCGTCGTCCGCACCCATTGGGCGGCCGACGATGATTCCGGAAACACTTCGCGCTGGCGATCCCAGCCGCGCCGATGAAACTCCGCCGCCAGATTGACGCGCGGGAACGGTAGCGGGACGCCCCCGATGTCGTCCAACGCCTCCACTGCCAAGAAATCTGCCAACTGCCGCTCGCGGACTCGCTCCCAAGGGAACAATCGGCGCGACGTGTTGATTGCGGCGCTGGTGGTGTCCTGTTGGATTTCAGTCAGCAACGTCCGGTGATCCGCCACGATGACGTCGAGCAGGTCGGGGAGAAGCGGGTGCCGGTGGTCATGCGTCGCCGCCACGACACGGGAACCATCAGTCTTCAGGAACGTGCGAGTGGCTGCCAGTGGCACAGGTTGTCGTTCGTCGGGTGCTCCGATCCGTTCCAGTCGCCACAATGGCGGCTTTGCTTCAATCTTCCCAGCGAAGAAGTCTTTCCAGGGTGCATCGGATTGTTCGGCGGCATGATGCAACAGCATGAACGTATAGAACCGAGCCATCGCGGAGTTGAGCGTGTCGGCCGTGTGTTTCGGATGAGCTGCCCAGCCTGCCAATCCGAAGATTGCGAGGTCGATCATCGACAGGCTGTACTCGGCTTGCCGTTGACCGGCATTTCGCGAGCACATTCCCGCCCAGCGGAGATTTAGCAGGTGGCGATCGAATGCCTCCGTGAGCCGGTCATCCGTTTCCAACTGCCAAGCCGAGACGGCCAACAGCAGACTGATGGCGTTCAAATTAGAGAACGTCTGCGGCGAGTACAGAGGATGACTTTCCGTTGCCGAGGGGCTTGCGAAACCCCTCGAGCTTCGAAGCATCTCGATCGACAATCGCAGTGATTCGCGGTTTCGGACCAACCACTCGTGCCAGGCAGGCTGGATCGGTCGCCACTCCAGATGAAACACAGGCGACGGTTCAAGAAAAGGGTGAGATTGGCGGACGTGCAGTCCTCTCTGATCCGGCGGGAGCGTCGTGCGCCGGCCGGCATCGAACAGTGGTCCGGAATCAAGTGTGGCGGACGAAGCGGATGCGTTCAGCCGCGGCAGAAGTTCGGTCAGCCGTGGTGGGAGGGTGATCTCCGTGACCCGGAACCAGATGGAGTACGACGCGATCAACGCGAAGCCGGCGATGCAGACGCCGAACGGCTTGAGCCACACGCGCCACGAGCGGCGGTCGGGCATCCAGTCGGTCACGAACAGCCCCGTCGCCAGCAGCAACGTCGGCAGCCAACGCACGACTGACCCGACCAGCGGGATCTGCATGGCGTTCATCGCCAGCCACCAGACGAACATCCCGGCCCACGCGATCAGCGTGATGAACGTGGCCGTGATCGCCCGCGGAATCAGGATCGAAACGAAGTGGCCGACGGTGTAGCTCAGGCACACGAGCAGCAGGCAGCGCGGCGCGGATTCCGACAACGTGGGAACGATGAGTCGCAGTCGATCCGCCGGGTCGATCCGAACCGGGAGGTGTGCGATGGCCGCGAAGAATTGCTCGAACGATTCGGCGAACGATCGCGGCCACGGCACGCCCTGCCAGCCGGCTGCCGAGAGCGTGACGGGGGCGACTCGAAATCCATTCGCCGACGCAACGACAGTCGCCGCCAGCATGGTCGCGATCGCGGCCGACAGCCACACGACGTGCTTGATGCTCCAAACTTGAACCGGCGACAACCCTTGATCGGTCAACCATCGGAACTGATGACCTTTCTGCTCGCCGGTGTACGACCACAACCCGAACACCGCCGGAGCCAACACGACCAGCGACATGAACAGACCATGGCTCTCGTCGTCCGTGTGCCTCGGTTGTGTGAAGGCTAGGAGACACCCGAGAACCGACAGCACCGCCAACGTTACCCAGCGGGCGGTTCGCCACTCGAGCCAGGCGAGAGGCTTGAACTCGCGTCGCCACGGCGAAACTGATTCTCGAACGAGCGGTCGTGAGATGGCGACTGCCGAACCGATGGCTGTGGCGACGGCGGCTGCGCGGTCCATCGCTTTGACCGGCCGAACGCGCACGGAGACGGCTCGCCACAGAACGTCGATCCACCGCGGCAACCGATAGCGGCGATCATCGGCCCACAGCCGGGTGATGCGGTAGCTTTCGATCAGCAGCAGTGCGGGAAGGACCAGCAGCCGGAAGGTCCAGTCGATCTGGTCACCGAACATCGGCGACGGGGCTTCCGGAAGGAGACGCGCCACAAACTGGATCGCCACGTCTGAGACAAGCGGCGTCAGGCTCGAAGCGGCCACGGTCAGGCAGACGGCGGACAGCACGCGGCGGCAGACGAGCGAAAAGAACACGCCCCACGCGAGGAATCCGACCATCCACGCGATCGCCGACAAGGTCGGGTCCACGGTTTCGCCTCCCGGCTGGCGGACTTGGAAGGACGAGAAGGAAAAGAACGAGTGAGCCACCAGCCACAGCAAGCTGAACAACAGCAGCGCGCTGACGACATCGAATCCGAGTTTGCTCAACCACAGACGGCCGCGCGACGCTCCCAGCCTTTGCAGTACCTGATCGGTGCCGTCCTCGCGTTCGGCGGCGAACGCGACCGCGATGCTCCCCAGCAGGTAGAACACCGGCAGCATCACCACGATTCCGGCCAGTGCACCCGCACGAACTGAGTCGGTGTCGAGCATCGAAGTCAGAGCGAACGACAGCACGCCGAATGCGGCCAGGCACAGCCAGAAGCCGCGCAGCACGCGGTATTCCTTCCACACCAGTCGCCACACGATGGAATCGGTCATGGCGTCACCTCGGCGGGCGCGCCGTTGTCGGTACGACTCTGCTCCCAGACCCCGCTGGCTCCCGGCACGCGGTCGGGATGCAGGCAGCCGACGAAAATTTCTTCGAGCGGTGGCGTGCGCACGTCGATCCGCATCACGGCGTCCGACGATTTGAGTCGCGCGAGGTCTTCGTCGCGCACGCCGCTTGCGATGGCTCGCAACTGCGGACCTGATCGCTGTTTGCTGATGATCGTCCCAGGCACGAGCGCCGGTTCGGCGACCCCTTCGCTCAGCACGACGGTCACTTCGCGCACGTCTCGTTTCAAATCGTCCAGCCGCTCGACGGCGATCAACTTTCCGCCGCGGATGATCGCCACGAGGTCCGCCACGCGCTCGACCTCGTGGATTTGGTGGCTGGAGAGCAACACCGTTCGTCCGGCCGCGGCGACGTCCACCATGCTCGACAGGAATTCGCGGCGCACGACGGGATCGAGGCCCGATGTTGGTTCATCGAGAATCAAAAGTTCCGGCTCGTGCGACATCGCCACGGCGAGCGAGACCTTCGCGAGCATTCCCTTCGACAGCGATTTGATTTTCTTGTCGAGCGGCAGGCCGAACTGACGGATCAGCCGGCGATACGTTTCGTTGAAGCGCGGCCCGTGAAATCCGGCTGCGAACCAGCCGACTTCGTCCACCGTCATCCAGCCGTAGAGCGTCGGCCGCTCGGGGACGTAGCCCACTCGGCGGCGGATTTCGGTTCCCTGGTGACGGCTGTCGAGGCCCAACACCTCGGCGTCGCCGGTGTCCGCTTCGAGCAGACCGAGCAGGATTCGGATCGATGTGGTCTTGCCGGCTCCGTTTTCGCCGAGGAGCGCGATCACGACCCCCGGCGGAGCTTCGAGCGACACGTCGTCGAGCACGAGTTGCTTCCTGAATCGCTTCGTCACCCTGCTCATTCGAAACATCGGACTCATGATTCGGTCTCCGGCCGGGCTGTCCGTTGGTGACCCGTCGTCGCTATCGGTTCTTTGACTTGCTTGGTGATGCGGCTGCGAGTGCCGTCAATTCTTCGGAAAACATCGTCCGCAAGTCGTCTTCCGCAAGCTGGCTTTGTCGAGCCTCTCCGAGCACCGACCGCAAGCGTTCTCGAATGAGCTTTTCGCGTTCCAGCCGGCAGGCCTTCGGCGCCTTCGAGCTGACCTCCAGCCCGGTGCCGCGGACCATGTCGAGGATCCCCTCGGCTTGCAGATCGCGGTAGGCTCGGGCAACGGTGTTGGGGTTGAGCGCGAGCTGACCTGCCAGCTCCCGCAGTGACGGGACCAATTGTCCCGGTGCCAGCGCCCCGCTCGCCACGGCAAATTTGACCTGCCTCACAATCTGATCGTAGATCGCGAGTCCGTTGTCAGGCTCGATCGTGAAAAACATAGTTGAGACCTAGTGTAATATCATGATAGTACAGTAGGCGACATTCGGCGACTTGTCAAGCGAACACTTCGAGTTTTGGCGAACGGCAGCGGAGCGACTCCGAGGCACGGCGAGGAGAGTACGCGAGTCAATCGGGCTTGCTCCGTCTGCCCAATTTGCCGTAAAAACCGCCGCCGAACGGGCGGAGTCCGGCGTTTGAATTCCGTCCGCGCGCGACGGCACACGGCGTGTGCCTGCAACTTGGAGTGCGGCTTTGCCGCCGATCGTCGTCTCTCAATGGATGGAGAGCCATGCGGACATCATTGGAATGGAATCGTCTCAGATGGTCCCTTGCCGCGTTCGCCGGGTTGGGCGGACTGCTGTTGAGCGGCTGCAGCAAGTCGGATGCACCGGTGAATTCTGCGGCCGGTCGGGCGGCCAGTTCGCCCTTGCCGACGGCATCAATCGGGAGTCAGCCGAAAGTACTCGATGACGACGGCGACGACGAACCGGAAACCGAGGACATGGCGCCCGTCGAGTTGAAGGAGGGATCGCCCGATTGGCTTGTGCGCGAGTGCATGCGAATCAGACTTCAGCGGCCTCCCAAGACGGACGACGTGGAGGAACTCCGCAAGAACCGCAAGGAGCGCAACGAGCAGATTGTGCAAATGGCTCAGCAGGCCATCCAGCTCACGCACAACGAGACGCAGCAGGAACGGCTGTTCAACGCGGCCGTCCATCACTTGATGGAAGCTCGACTGCAGCTCGCGCTGCAGGGCGACCGCGACAGCATCGACGGGCTGTACGACGATGCCGAGGCACTGTGGACACGTGACCGCGAATCGCACGCGGCCGCGGAGTCGGCTCACGCGCTGGTCAACATGGCGTACGGATTCGCGAAAAGCAGCACGAAGAAAGATCTGCGCTGGCTGCAGGAGTTTGCCCGGCAGGCATCGCAGTTCGCGAGGAACTTTCCGAAGCAGGAAGCCAGATCGCTGCCGTTGCTGTTTGCCGCGGCGCGAAGCTGCGAGTTGCACGGCCTGACACCCGAAGCCACCGCTTGCTACAAGCAGCTGGCGGCGCAGTTTCCCGAGACCGGGTACGCTGCGCGATCGGCGGCGGTGTTGCGTCGGCTGGGACTGCCGGGTCGCGGTGTGCAACTCAGCGGGCCGACATTGGCCGGTGGGCAGGTGTCGGTGGAAGACTTCGCCGGCAAAGTCGTGTTGATCGTGTTCTGGTCGCGCGACGCTGCGCCGTTTGAGCAGCAACGCCAGAAACTACTGGACGTAATTCAAAAACACCAGAAGCAATCGCTGGCCGTCGTCGGCGTCTGCCTCGATGACGACCGGCTGGCCGTTGAAGATTACGTGGCAACGCACGAAATTCCATGGCCGCAGATTTTCTTTGACGACGCGGAAAAGCAGGGCTGGAATCATCCCATCGTGAGTTATTACGGCGTCATGGATGTGCCGATGTACTGGTTGATCGATCGGCTGGGAAAGGTCGCGAGTGTGGACGTGAAGGCGGACGAGATTGAGTCCACGATCGGTTCGCTGCTGATGCCGGGGAACTGACCGTCACGGGAGGGCGATGCTCCTGCCGGGCCGTTTCGGGGTCGTCATGGGACGCGGCTCAGCAGGAGCTTCGCCCTCCCGGCATGCGGAGGAGCAGACCGATGGACCCCCGGATCACGCTCACCGCGCGGCAACGACAGATTCACGATTTCATTCGTGCGTTCCTGATCGAACATGGCAAGGCTCCGACCGTCCGCGAGATCGCGAAGCATTTCGGAATTCATTCGCCGAACGGCGTGTTGAGCCATCTGCGAGCCCTCGAGCGCAAGGGACTGCTCATTCGCCAAACGGGCACGGCGCGGGCGATCCAACTGGCGAACCCGCTGCCTCCGGTCAAGCTGCCGCTCCTGCATCATGTGTCGGCCGAAACGAAGTTGCCTCCGGCGGAGATCAAGGACGAGGCCGACTTCACGCTCCTGTTCCAAGCGGACAGCCTGTTCTGCGTGCGAGTCTACGGGAAGGCCCTGGCCGCGGCACGGTTGCAGGATGGCGACTACGTGATCCTGCGCGTGGCATCAGAAGCGCACGAGGGTGACGTCGTGCTGGTGGCCACTGGCGAACCGGGCGAACCGGCTCGAATCGGACTCGTGCGGCGCGAAGGCTCGGAATTGCAGGTCGAACTGCTCGCCGCAACGCAATCACTGGCGGACCTCAACAAGTCCCACATCCTGGCGGTTGCGGTGGGTGTCGTTCGGCAGTTTTGAGGTGCCGAAGGCAAAGTAGCAGGCACACTCCGTCTGCCGTCTTCCATGCCTCGCATGCGACGATCGTACAACGACGACACAAGGAGTGCGCCTACGACCTTCAGCCTGCTTCCGCCTGGGATTGAGTGTGCTCGGAGTTGAGCTTGTTGTACAGCGTTTTCAGGGCGATGCCGAGTTGCATGGCGGTCTTCGGTTTGTCGCCTTGGTTCTTGTTCAGCGTGCGATGGATGACTTCCATCTCGATGTCGCGGAGCGTCTTGGGCTGGTCTCCGCCGATGGCGATCACGTCGTCTGGCAACGCGTCGTGCGTGACCGCTTTCCGTGTGCGGCGGGTCACGCTGACCGGCAGGTCGTCGGGGGCGATGACTTTGCCGTCGGACATGATCGCGGCGTGTTCGAGGACGTTGGCCAGTTCGCGCACGTTGCCGGTCCAGTCGTGCTGCGTGAGCACGCTGATCGTTTCCGGCGGCAGCAGACCCTCCGGCAACTTCGGTCGCTTGAGGTGTCGGGCGATGAGGCACTTCGCCAGTTCGGGGATGTCGTCCTTCCGTTCGCGCAGCGGCGGCAAGTGAACTTCGAACGTGTTGATGCGGAAGAACAGGTCTTCGCGGAACGATCCGGCTTCGACCATTCCGCCCAGATCGCGGTTGGTCGCGCAGACGATGCGCACGTCCACGTGGAAGGCGTCGTTTTCGCCCACGCGTCGGACCTCGCCCGATTCGAGGAAGCGGAGCATTTTGACTTGCATCGCCTTGTCGAGTTCGCCGAGTTCGTCGAGGAACAGCGTGCCGCCGTTGGCGACTTCGAGGAGCCCCTTGCGCGGCGCATCCGCGCCGGTGAAGGCTCCCTTGCGGTGGCCGAACAGCTCGCTTTCGACCAGGTTTTCCGGCAGCGCTCCGCAGTTGACGGCCACGAACGGCATGGCGGCCCGCGGGCTGAGGCTGTGAATCTGCCGGGCCACGAGTTCCTTGCCGGTGCCGGTTTCACCGAGGATCAACACGCTGGAATCGGTCGGGGCGATGCGTTCGATCAGCCGCCGCACGCGCTGCATCGACGCCGATTCGCCGACGATCTGCGGGCTGCCCTCGACGGCGCGGAGTCGCGTTTCGAGGGCGAAGGCTTTGTGCGTCAGCGACCGCTTGTCGGCGACTCGCTGGAGCACGCTGGCGATGGCGGCCAGCTTGGGAGGCTTCGTCAGGAAATCGTACGCGCCGCGGCGGATGGCTTGCACGGCTTCTTCGAGGCTGCCGTGGCCGGTCATAATGATGATTTCGGTTTCGGGCGAGACGTGCTTGATGTGGTCGATCACGTCCCAGCCGCCGTTCAGCGTCCCGCCGAGACCCGGCATGCGCAGGTCCACGATGGCGGCGTCGAAGGTGTTTTTCTCGAGGACCGCGATCGCCGTGCGACCGTCCTCGCAGATGGTGGCGTCGTGACCCATGCGCGGCAACTCGTTCCGCAGCACATCCCGAATCGGGGCCTCGTCATCGACGAACAGCACCCGCAACTTGTTCACTGCCGACGTGTTCAACCGACCTCTCCTTGAGTCATCACACGGACATCCCTGTCACGAGGCGGCATGCTAGCAAGGGGTGTGGTTTGGGGGAACAGGAATGTGCCGGAGGCGAGCACGAGCTTGGCGGATGGCAAAACGATCCGAATGACCAAAACCCAAATCTCAAGGCCCAAACAATTCCCAATCCTCAAGCCCCAAACGTCAAGCCGTAGCCGTCGGCGGTTGGCTTGGTCATTCCTTGAGCATTGGGATTTGGGAATTGGTCATTTCTCATCAGCCGTTGGAGAGGTCAAGTGCTGTTGCCCAATCGCCGCTCCGCCATTGCAGGGAGGCGGGCGGGATTCTACGATCATTGGCAGATTTGTCGGTGGCTCGGCTCGCGGGTTGCCGTCGCGTCGTCTGCACAATTGAGGTTGCTCCCATGTCGGTCTACGTTGAAAAGATCAAGGCCTTCGCCCGTGAGAACTGGCAATTCTGGGGGGCCAGCGTGATGGCCCATTTGGTGATCCTCGCCGGCTTGGGTTTGGTGTTGGGGGCGACGAAGGTCGCGCAGGAGATGATGGACGCTCCGTTGTTCGAGACGGAGATGGAGACCGAAATCCCCGAGTCGAACATCGAGCATTTTGAAGTTGGCGACGCGCCGATCGAGGCCACGGAGTTGAACACCGAAACGCTGACGATGAACGAAGCGCCGCAGATCGAACAGTCCGAGCAGTTCAATGACAGCTCCGAGACATTTGTCGAGGCTGGCGGCGGGTTGGCGTCCGCGAGCGGTCCATCGCTGGGAGGCCTCGGCGGCTTTGAAATCTCCGCGATCGGTGACGGTCCGGCGGTGAGCGGCAAGGGGGGCGTCGGAGTCAGCGTGGGCACAGGCACTCAGGCGGGAAGCGGTGGTGGCGGAGCCGGGTTCGCGGGGAGAGGCGAAGGGTCGCGGCAGGCTCTGGCCGGTGGATTCGGCGGCACGAAGGCGACCGAACGGGCGGTGGGCGGGGCGCTCAACTGGCTGGCTCGGCATCAGAACCAGGACGGAAGCTGGAGCCTCGACGAATTCGCGCGGCATTGCAAAAGGACGACGTGCGACGGCAAAGGTGAAGTGAAAAGCGAGACGGCGGCGACCGCGTTCGCGCTTCTCCCGTTCTTCGCCGCCGGCCAGACTCATGAGACCAAGGGTCAATATCAACTGACGATCCGCCGCGGGCTGGACTGGCTGATCAAGAATCAGAAGCCGGACGGGCGGCTCGGATCGGCGACGATGTACGAGCACGGGTTGGCGGCCATCGCCCTTTGCGAGGCGTACGGCTTGAGCAAAGACAACCGAGTCGGCGGACCGGCGCAAAAGGCGTTGCTGTTCATCGAGGCGGCTCAAGATCCGAAGTCTGGTACGTGGGGTTACTCGCCGAGAGCGCCGACGGGAGACACGTCGATTGTGGGCTGGCAGATGATGGCTCTCAAGAGCGGACAGATGGCGGGGCTGCGGGTCGATCCCAAGGTCGTGGAGGGTGGCAAGAAGTTTTTGAAGAGCGTGTCGAGCGGTAAGGCGGGTGGCTTGTTTGGCTACGCCGCACCAGGCGCCACGCAAACGATGACCGCCGTCGGCCTGCTGTGCATGCAATACTCGGGTTCCAAGCGGACCGACCCCTTGATGGTCGAGGGGATGGAGTACCTGATGCGGAACCTGCCGAACAAGAGCTACCGGAATTGTTACTACTGGTACTACGCGGTGCAGGTGATGCACAACCTCCCCGGCCCGGAATGGGACACGTGGAATCGCCAGTCACGAAAGATGCTGATCGAAACGCAGGAAAAAGATGGCTGTGCCGCGGGAAGTTGGTCGCCGGAGAGACCGACTCCCGACGCTTTCGGCAAGCAAGGGGGCCGAATCATGGTGACGGCCATTTCGGCGCTCAGCCTCGAGGTTTACTACCGCTACCTGCCGCTGTATCAACTCGAATCGAGCAGCATGCCCGGTGGAGGCACCGGCGGCAGCGACTCGAAATAGCCGCCGTGGCACCGGCGTCTCGCCGGTACTTCTGTGTGAGATCGCAGACGAAATGTCGCATCGACCAGTGTCGGGGTGTGAGGGTGTCGGAGTGTGAGAGACACGGCAACCTTGCACCGCGCTCATCTCCGTCACCCTCGCACTCTGGCACCCCCACGCTCCAGCGGGGTAGTGGGTCAGTTTGGGTGGCACGCCCTGACCAACGGAAAGGGCGTGGCGTTTTCGTCGAGGATTCCACCGTGCCACCCTCCATCAATCAAATTGCCCCACTACCTCCAGCGGCGCACACTGGACGTGCTCGCGCAACACGTGTACGTTTACGCAAGTCCGGTTTCCATCATCGTTGGGCCTGATTCTGTGAGGCCACTATGCCACGGTTCATGATCCGTCGCGTCGCCCCGCTTGCGGGTGCGACGTGTTGCGTGGGGTTGCTGGTTGCGTCGCTCGTCGTCCCGCTGCGTGCGGCCGAGCGACCGCATCTCGAATTCGTCGAGGGGCTTCGATCGCGCGGTCTCGGCGAACTGGCGGTTGAGTACCTGGCGTCTATCAAGAACCGGGCGGACCTGCCGGCCGACGTCAAAGACATCTTCGATCTGGAGTTGGCGAAAAGCCACGGCGCGGCCGCGATCGAAACGGTCAACGTGGATGAAGCCAAGAAGCACCTCGCCGAAGCCAAGGTGCTGCTCGACAAGTTCGTAAAGGAACACCCGACGCATCCGCAGGTGGCGTCGGCGAACACAACGTACGGCGACCTGGCGTTTCGCGGCGGGCAAGCTCTGTTGCGGGCGGCTCTCAATCTGACAGAAAAGGACAAGGACAAAAAGAAGACAATGCTCCAGGAAGCCCGCTCGGCGTTTGAAGACGCACGGCCGCGGTTCGCGAAGGCGGTGGAACTGTACACAACCACCGTCAACAGTCTCACGACGGAACGGAAGGCCGCGCAGGCGGAAGCGCAGGAGAAATCGAAGAAGGTCAAAAAAACTCGCACGCGGGCGCAGCGCCTGGCCGACGAGGCCCTCGAACTGGCGATGGAGGACTGGTACGACGCACGTTTCAAGCTGGCCTCGGTCGATTACAACGTCGGCCGCACGTACACCGATCCGAAGGACGCCACAAGAGTGAAGGCACTGCAGGCAGCCGCCAAGTCGTACGACGACATCTATCAGGCCAACCGTTTGCTGCGGATCGGGCTTTTCGCGCACATGATGCACGGGCGCGTCGTCGACGAGCAGGGAAACCTCGATCTGGCCCTCGATATCTACGACGAAGTGTTGGGCAACGCGCCCGCCGACCGCAACGATCCGCGTCCGCCGCCGGCGTTTGAGTCGTTGTTTGCCGAGGTCGAGTATTTCCGGTTGTTGATCCTCGAAAAACAAAAGCGGTTCGACGAGATCATCCTCGAAGTCGAAGGACAGAAGCCTGACCGACTCGGTTGGCTTGACGTGAACCTCGAAGCCCGCCGCACGTCCGGCTACCAGGGTGTCTCGCTAATGCTCGCGAAGGCGCTCATCGAGAAAGCCAAGGCTCAGAAGGGGAACGAAGCGAAGCTGACGATCAAGAAGTCGATCGCGCTTTTGTCCAGCATCGAGAAGGTTCCGAGCGAACACAAGGAAGCCGCAATCCTGCTCAAGATCAACTACCAGAGGCAGGCGGAGGACACAGAACAGGAGATCGCGACCTTCTCCGAAGCGATGGCGATCGCCAAGAACTCGCTCAAGCTTGACGATGTTCCCGGCGGCATCTCGGCCCTCAAGCGAGCCGTCTTCCTCGCGAAGAACCCGAAGAACCCGAAGGACCCCAAGAATCCGAAGGAAGACGAAGTGCTGGACGCTCGGTTCCTGCTGGCTCGGACGCTGTTCACCGCGGGCAATATGCAGGAGACGCTGGACGTGTCCGAGGCCCTGGCCCGCGACAAGCCCGATTGGAAGTTCGCTCCGTCGGTCGCGTCAATCGGCGTGACGGCCGCGCTCAACCTGTGCGCGACATCGCAGGACAAGCCCGCAGCGCAGGCGCGTCTCAAGAAACTCGTGGATTACATCCTCGAAAAGTGGCCGAAACACGCCGAAGCCGACGACGCGCGCATTGCGCAGGGACGGTTGGAACTCGAACTTCGCCAGTTTGATAACGCGCTCCAAACCTTCGAGGCGGTCAATCCGGCTTCGCCGCGATTCCCGGTCGCCATGCACTACGCCGGGCAGACGCACTGGCGGTTCTACGTCGAGGGCAAACGCAAGCCGGATGCGGGTCAGAAGGAGAAGGTCCTCGCCGATCACCGGCAGAAGGCTGTGCAACAACTCGACCTGAGTCTCAAACAACAACGGGACGCGATCAAGGAGAAGGCGGCTCCGTTTCCCAAGCAGTTGACTGAGACGCAGCTCCTGCGGGCGGAAATCTCGCTGGAGGGAGGCGAGTTCGAGAAGGCACTGCCGATGCTCGCCGAACTCGTGAAGCCGATTCTTGCCGACAGTCCCAAGGCGTTCGATCTCTATGGCAATCGGTTGTTCGTCGCGGCGATCAGTGCGCTTGTCAAACAAAAGCAAAAGCTGTCGTCCGACCTGGACGAACTGTCCGATGAAGCTGCTCGAAAGAAAATTGAGGAATCGCGGGAAAAGGTCATCGCTGATCTCAGCGACGTGGGCACGTTGCTGCTGGACAGCGGCGCCGACCTGCAACCGGTCAACGTCGCGCTGATTGAATTCGCCAAGTCGTTGAAGGACGACTGGAAACTCGCTGAGTCGAAGGTGCTGCTGATTCCCGAAACGGAACCGCCAGCCGCGGCCGAGCCTCCCGCCGCGACCGCGACCGAGCCGGCCAAGCCAGCCGAAGCGCCCAAGCCACCGGCGGTTGCTCCCACCGCGGCCGGTCAGCCGCCCTCGCAACCCGCCGCCGGACAACCCGCGGCGCCCGCTCAGGAGGCTCCGGCGTCAGAGCCTGCACGGCCAAAGTCGCCGCGAGATAAGGCACAGGACGAGGCGGATGCGCGCAAGCAGGCGTACGGTGCCGTGTTGTTGAAGTTGCCGTCTCGACAACAGCTCGCGCTGGCGGAGCTGATTTACGTGGCCGACAGTTGTGGAGAGCTTGGCACGCGCGAGGCGATGGAGAAGGCCCGAATTGTCTATCAGTCAATCCTCGAACGTTTTGGGAAGGCCCCGGCGCCCTCCAAGGAAATCGCCGGTGCGCTCATTCGCTGCCAGGCCAAGCTGATCGCCCTGCTCCGCGGCGAGGAGAAATTCGATGAGGCCCTCCTCCAGGCAGACGAATTGCTCAAGAAACAACCGAACGCCCTCGAACCCGCGATGGAAAAGGCGAGCCTGCTGCAGGCCATGGCAAAGTCGGATTCGAAGAAACTCGGAGAGGCCGCCAAAGAGTGGAAAGTGCTCCGCGAGAAACTTCGCAATCCGAAGATCGTCAAGAAGCCGCCCGAGTACTACGAGATCGTGTACAACCTCGGTCTGTGCCTGTACGAACTCGGCATTCAGACGAAGGACAAAACGAAGGTCGAGGAATCGGTCTCGACGCTCAAGGCCACAATGACGCTCAGCCCGAACCTCAGCCCCACAACCACGCCCAACCACGAACTGAAGGTGCGGTACGAACAGCTCCTCGACAAGGGCTTGACGCATCTGAAGCGTCCCGTGTCCAGCGCAAAAAAATAGACCCGATCAGATCGGGAGGGCGAGGCTCCTGCCGGGCCGCATCACGGTCCACGGCTCGACAGGAGCCTCGCCCTCCCGGTGTTTTCACTGCTTTCCAGTTTCTGTGAGAACCGATGGCCACAAATCTCACGCCGCAATACCTCAAGGTGCAGGAGGGGTATCGCCGCGCGCAGACGCCGCAGGAGCAGGTCGAGTGCCTTGAGAAAATGCTGGAGCTGGTTCCCAAGCACAAGGCGTCGGAGAAGCTTCAGGCCGATCTCAAAACGCGGCTGAAGGAGGCTCGCGAGGAGCTGCACGTTGAAAAATCCGCTCCCAAGAAAACGGCGAAGAGCTACAAGTTTCCGCGGCAGGGGGCCGGGCAAATCGTGATCGTCGGCGCTCCGAACGCGGGGAAAAGCCGCGTGCTGAAAGAGTTGACGCACGCCCAGCCCGAAGTCGCTCCATACCCCTTCACCACGCGCGAGCCGCAGCCCGGAATGATGCCCTGGGAGGACGTCGCCGTGCAGCTCATCGACACGCCGCCGATCACGAGGTCGATCTTCGAGCCTTACCTCTCCAGCCTCGTGCGCACGGCCGACGCGGTGCTCCTCTGCTTTGATGGCAGTTCCGACGACGCGCCCGAAGAAACGCTCGATGTGATTCGTCACTTCACCGAGCGGAAGACTTTGCTCGCGAAGGAATCGGGCTTCGCCGCCGACGATTACTCCGTCATACGCATCCAAACCTTGCTCGTGGTCACACGAGGCGACGACGCGGCCTGTTCGGACCGGATCGATTTCTTCCACGAAATGGGAGCCCTCGCGCTGGACGAACTGCGCGTGGAACTGCACCGTTCCGAATCGGTCGCCGAACTTCGAAACCGCGTTTATCAGTTGCTGAACGTCATGCGGTGCTACACGAAGGCTCCGGGAAAACCGGCCGATTATACATCTCCGTTTACGTTGCCCGTCGGCGGCACCGTCGAAGACCTGGCCTCGAAGGTTCACAAGGACATTGCTGAAAAGCTGACCCACGCTCGTGTCTGGGGTAGTGGCCTTCACGACGGCCAAACCGTCGGCCGCGAGCACGTCCTGCACGATCGCGATCTGGTCGAGTTGCATGCCTGACGAGCCAATCCTTGCCGTCATGCTCAGGCGCGGTGATTGAACTCGCTGGACCACCAACGTAAGATCACGTCGACCGCGAGGGCCATCGGCAACCCGTTTCCTGTTCCAATTCACCGGAGGCGTCATCATGCGATTCGCACTCGTCGGCATTGTCGTGGTCCTCGGTCTCGTCGGTTGTGACGACTTGAATTCGACGCCTCAACGCACCGGCACTGTTTCTCCGCCGGGCATCGTGCCGGTTGGCGACGCCTCCGTGCAGCCCGGCTCGGCAGCGCCGGCTACCACGCCCGCGTCTCCACCAACCGCCGCCGCACCGACTTCCGGCACGCCGGCAACTCCGCCGGAAAACCCGATCCCGGCGAGTCCTCCTGCCACGCCGATCTCGCAGGCTCCGGTGGGAACCGGTTCGGGCATCATCAATCAGTCGACAAAAGACGTCGTCGACGCCAAGGTGGCTCTCCAGAATCCAAGCATCAGAGTCGTGGAGAACAAGATCACCGGAAGCGATCCGCTGATGGTGTCGATGACCGCGTACGTTTCGGTCCGCTCGAAAGCGAGTCTGCTCGGCTTCGAATCGTATCTCATGCAGTTCAAGATCGTCGAAGAGCGCAACCCGACGTATGCTGAGTTCATCAAGATGATGCGGGACAGCAAGGTGGAATTCACCGCCCTGTACGCGGGCCAGATGTACGCCTACGACTCGGACAAGGGCGGGATCGTCATTCTGGAAGACTCCTCGAAAAAACGCTGAGGACAAAGCTCAGTCGTTGAGTGCCCTGCAAGGCCGAAGCGATTCAAGCCACACGCTTGGTTGGTTGTGGAGGGACGATTGCGCATGTTGAGGGTTGCCGGGGAATCCGCGAAAGACTGCGAAGGCGTTTGTCGCCGGGGCTTCCTCCAGGCCGGAGTGCTCGGTGTCGGCGGGCTGACGCTGCCGGACTTGTCTCAGGCCCGCGGAGAAGGTCCGCCGGCAGAATCGAACCGCGACACAAGCGTGATCCTGTTCTGGTTGAGCGGGCGGACCTGGCCACATGGAGACGTGGGATCCCAAGCCCGAGGCGGCGGCGCAGTTTCGCGGTCCGTTCGGAGCAATCCGGACGGCCGTCCCCGGAGTGCTGTTCGGAGAGCTGATGCCCGAGCAGGCGCAGCTCATGGACAAGCTGTCGGTGCTCAGGACTGTCAATCACGGCTCGGGCGACCACACAAAGGGGAATCACTGGATGTTGACGGGATTTGAAGGCCCGGCCTTCAACGCACCCGACAACCAGATTCAACGCCGGCCCGCGATGGGGTCGGCGGTTGCAAGGCTTCGCGGCGCGAATCGTCCCGCGATGCCACCGTACGTGGCGGTGTCGCATCTTCGCGGCGGAACGGACAACTTTTTTCACTACGCCGCGTACCTCGGAGGCGGAGCCAATCCGTTCAACGTCAATTCCGACCCGAACGACGGTGGCTTTCGCGTACGCGACCTGTCGCTGCCGGGTGAGCTTTCGTTCAACCGGATTGAGAACCGTCGGGAATTGCTGCGAATCCTTGACGAAGTCCGATCGCGTGCGGATCGGTCGATCCTGGACATGAGCGATCACCAGCAGCGGGCGTTCGACCTGCTGACCAGTCAGCGGGTGCGAGACGCCTTTGACCTTTCCGCCGAAGCTCCGGCTCTTCGCGATGCGTACGGTCGACACACCTTAGGGCAGAGCGCGTTGCTCGCCCGGCGGCTTGTCGAGAACGGTGTCACCTTCGTCACAGTCAACTGTGTCCCATGGGACCATCACGGTTCCCCCGGCCAGTTCAAAACCGAGGAGGGAGCGCGGAAACTGATCCCGCCGTTCGACAGAGCGTTCGCGGCACTGATCCGAGACCTGATTGATCGCGGCCAGTTCGAGAAGACGCTGGTCGTGGCAATGGGCGAGTTCGGACGCACGCCGCGAATGAATTCCAACGCCGGGCGCGATCACTGGGAGAACACGTTCAGCGTACTGGTGGCTGGCGGCGGAATGCGGAAGGGACAGGTCATCGGCAAGTCGAGTCCGCGCGGCGAGTACGTCACCGAACGTCCGCTCGATCCGCAGGATGTCGTCGCGACGGTTTACCACCACCTCGGCATCGACGCCCACGCCATCACGTTCCCCGACCGCGCCGGCCGGCCGATGTACCTCCTCGAGCGCGGCGCACCGATCCGCGAACTGGTGGGATGATTGCCTTCGCAGCGAACGTCAATCGGCCTTGACCATGCCGTTTCGCAGCGATTTGAGCGACTGCCGCACACGTGCCGATTCGGCTCACGCATAGTCGCTGCGGTCCCAGCCTGTGGCTTTCACTTTCTGCTCTGCGAGTTCCCCGATGTCGAACATCGCTTTCAACCGGTACAGGATTGACGCCATTCCGAACGGGCAACGGTTCATCGAAAAAGTGCTCGGCCGGCCGCGCATGAAACGTGTGCGGGCGAGCTGGATGAACAGTTCGACGCCGCGGCGGAATTCGGCTTCCTGTCCGAAATCGAATTCGCCACCCACCGCGCGGCCGCGCCAGCACCACTCGGCAAAGTCGTCGAGCAGTTTGAGCGGCACCGCGTCGTCTGGCTCATCCGTCAGCCATGACCATTCCTTCAACGCCGCGATCCGGTCCTCGCGGCGACCTGTCGTCAGCGGCCGGTCGATTTTGCGGAACAATTCCCACAGTTCGTCATCCAGCGGCAACACGAAACCAAAGTCGATGACGCCCAGGCGGCCATCCTCCATGAACAGGAAGTTGCCGGCGTGCAAGTCACCGTAAAGCAGCCTGCCGGCATACAACAGGCGATACCAAGCGAGGCAAATCTTGCGTGCGAACTCGTTGCACAACGCCTGCGACGGTTTTCTGGCGAGGAACTGGTCGAGATGCACGCCATCCACCCGCTCCATCGTCAGCACGCGCGACGACGAAAGCTGAGGATACACCCGCGGGATCACGATCTGATCTTCGCCGCGGAACAGCGATCGGGCCTTGGTGAGTATCGCCGCTTCGCGCTCGTAGTCGGTCTCCTGCTCCAGCCGCATTCGAAGGTCGGCAAACTGGCTCTGCATGCACTGCCAGTTGCGGTTCATTCGATGCGGCAGGAGGAACAACAGCATGTTGCGAAAGTCGTCGCCGATCGTGCGCGCGATGCCGGGATATTGAATCTTCACGGCGAGTTCCTCGCCGGACGACAACCACGCACGATGCACCTGCCCCAGCGACGCGGCTGCGAACGCCCGCTTCTCGAACCGCGAGAACAGGTTCTCTGGATCGTCTCCCAGTTCGTTATGCACCATCTCCCGCAGCAGCGACCAGTGCATGGGCGGAGCGTCGAAGTGCAGTTTCTCCAGCGTTTCGACGAACTCCCTGGCGGCGATGTCGGGCTAATTTGCCAACGTCTGCCCGGCCTTCATCACCGCGCCGCGCAGGTAGCTCATTGAATTCAGAAGCCGAATCGCCGTGCGCCAGTGAGTCTCAGCCAGCAACCGTTGGTTCGCGACTGTCGACTTGAACCAGCCGCGAAGCCAGTGGAAGAAATATGCGGCCGCGATCTTCGCTTGCAATGTTCCCAGCAAGCGCATGCGATGCAGCCGGCCGACCGGCACCGGACGCAATGCCGCCGTGGCCAGAGGTTCGGGCAGAGGTGCCATTCGCTGGCGTCGTTTGCATCCGTTGAAAGTGCCTGCATCAATTCGGACACGGTGGGCATGATGTGCTCCTCATTTCTTTCGTGACTTGGACGGTGAAGCATCTCGTTGGCCGTTCAGCCAGCCGACGAACATTTCGACCGAATGATCAAGAACCGCGAGCGTGTCTTCCTGCTTGGGCGACTTGTCGTTGGCCCAGAACACGAGCACGCCGCTGTAGAGCGTCCAGTAAAGTTGAAGCGCCACAGGCGACAGTACGCCAAAACCGTGTTTGTGAGCCAGCTGCGAAACGGTTTCCAGATGATTCACGCGCAGCGACTGGCTGTCGTCTCCCGGTGCGGTGACCAGCCGGTGGAGAGTCGTCTCCAGCAGCGCGGGCAGATGTTTGCGGAGCGGTTTGAATTTCCGAAGTCTCTCCGCAACGAAGGCGAACAGCTCCTCTTCGAACGATTCCGCGTCGAGTGCCTTTCGTTCGAATTCCTGATGTGCTCCGGCGGCTGCTTCCGCCGCGAGGCAGGCCACGATCGCCTCCTTGGTCGCGAAGTAATTGAACAGCGTGCCGGTGGCGATTTCCGCCGCCTGCGCGATCTCCCGCGTCGTGGTGGCCTCGAACCCGTTCTCGGCGAACAGGCCGCGGGCCACTTCCAGGATTCGCTCTCGCGTCGCGACTTTGGTTTCGGCGGTTACTCGCATCGGTCGCCAATCCTGCTGAATATGAGCATGATCACATTCTGGGATTGGCGACGGTCGCGTCAAACCAGAAAATAAGCATGCTCACAAAAATGTTGTAACTCACCGACCACGGACGTTTTGCGGGTCTCGAAAGGATCGCAGCCCTGTCAGCCAGCTAAGGCTTCGCCATCAACAGACGTTCGATCACCGGCACAATCAGGTCGGCCAGGACCTTGTGACCGGCGGGGTTGGGATGGCACTGGTCCGTCGTCCACTCGGCGATGTTGACACCGGCCACCTCGCGCTCGGTCCAGTGCGCAAAGTGATCGACCAGCGGTGCCTTCTCTCGACGGGCGACGTCGCGACAAGCATCCATGAACCTCGCCAGACGGACGTTCGGGTTTTCGCCGAGCCCGTTGCGAGCCGCCTTCCCCCAGCGGGGTTCGGTCATGACGATTGGTCTTGCGCCGGCTTGCTTCAGTCGGGTGATCATGCCGGTCAGGTGCGTGCGATAATCCTCGGCGCTCAAACGGCTGTCGGTCGCCGCTCTGTCTACGTAGCTGTCGTTCGTTCCGTACATGATCACGACAAGATGCGGCTTTCGGGCGATGACGTCCCGGTCAAGGCGTTTGATTGCCTGGTCCGTCCGTTCCCCGCCGATCCCAACGTTGACGACTTCGACAGCGTGACCACGCTTCCGCAGCTCGGACTGGACCAAACTTGAAAACGACTCCTCAGCAGTGACCCCTGCCCGAACGCCCTTCGTGATGGAATCGCCGAGCATCACGACTCGGATCGGCTGCGGTTCGTCGGCGGAGTCACCACCCGGAGCAGTCGGTCGGCTCACCTGGCACAAAACGGGGGACCTTCCAAGGGTCGCGACGAGGCAAAGCAGTGCGAACACGGTTCGACGACGGGACATCGGAATCTCCCGAGGTTTGGCTGATGCGAGTGGTCACTATACCGGACATGCCTGCGGCGGCAACGGACGTCGCGATGTGAATTCCGTCACTGGTGAGAGCCTTCGCGAGTTGCTACCTTGTCCTGCCTGAGTTGCATCGGACAGCGAACCCGCTCGACCGGTGCGCTGTCCTGATTCGAAAAGAGTGAGGTGTCGTTCGTGGTTGGTCCCGACTTTCAAAAACACAGCCTGATCCCCGTCATCGCCCAAGACGATGCGACCGGTGAAGTCTTGATGCTGGCGTACATGAACCAGACGGCGTACGAAGAGACGCTGAAAACCGGTCGCGTTTGTTACTTCAGTCGCAGCCGAAACAAGCTCTGGCGCAAAGGTGAAGAGAGCGGCAACGTTCAGGAAGTGAAATCGATTTACTTTGATTGCGACGCCGACACGTTGCTGGTCAGGGTGCATCAGATTGGCGGCGCCGCCTGCCACGAGGGGTACAAAAGCTGTTTCTTCCGCAAGCTGAACGCCGACGGATGCGACTTTACCGTCGAGGGCGAACGTGTGTTCGATCCGGCGGTCGTCTACAAAAAATAACGTGCGTGCGACGCCTCGCCGCCGCTTCGAATTCAAATCCTGATCGCATGCTGCAATCGACACCCAACTCCAACGTTCTGAAGCTTGGCGTCCCAGCCGGGAGCCTGCAGGAGGCCACGGCCGAGCTCTTCAGGAAGGCCGGTTACAACATCAAGTTTTCCTCACGGTCGTACTATCCTGAGATCGACGACCCGGAGATCGAGTGCATGCTGATCCGGGCGCAGGAGATGGCGCGCTACGTCGAACAGGGAGTGCTCGACGCCGGCATCACCGGCTACGACTGGGTCCTGGAAAATAACGCGCAGGTCCACGAGGTCTGCGAGTTGATGTTCTCGAAGGTGAGTCGTCGGCCAGTGAGGTGGGTGCTGTGCGTGCCCAACGATTCGCCCGTTCAGTCGGTGAAGGATCTGCAAGGCAAACGGATCGCCACGGAAGTCGTAGGGCTGACGCGGCAGTACCTGGCCAAGCACGGAATCACGGCGAACGTCGAATTCTCGTGGGGCGCGACCGAGGTCAAGCCGCCCAAGCTCGCCGACGCGATTGTCGAAGTCACCGAGACCGGCAGTTCGCTCCGAGCCAACAACCTGCGGATCGTCGATGAAATCCTGCAAAGCACGACGCGATTCATCGCGAACAGGTCGGCGTACGCGGACTCGTGGAAGAAATCGAAGATCGACAACCTCGCGCTGATGCTGCAATCGTGCCTGGCTGCGGAAGGCAAAGTCGGGATCATGATGAACGTCCGCCGATCCGACTTGCAGCGTGTGCTTGCAGAACTTCCGGCCTTGCAGAAGCCGACCGTGTCGTCCCTTTCCGATCCCGATTGGGTCGATGTCAACACGATCGTCGACGAATCATTCGTGCGCGTGATCGTGCCCGCACTGAAGGCCGCGGGAGCTCGCGGGATCGTCGAGTATCAGATCACGAAGATCATCGACTAGGTTTCCTGAGTCACGACGATCTCGTCTGGTGATTCGTCGGGCCGCCAGCCGTTGACTCGCGTCATGTCCGGCAGGTAGCGGGCCGGGTCCGCCTGCGGCGCATTTGGCACCAGTTCGAAGCGGTCTTCGCGCGAGTGCACGAAGAACCGATGAAACCAGAGCATCTGCCGCACGTTCTCCTGCGGCGAAAAGAGTTGCACGCGGACACCCATCTCTCGCCAATCGAACAACATGCCGAAGAAGCCGCTCGGGATGTACTTCACGTAGCGCATGTCCACGCCGACCTTGCGGCGCTTCTCCTGCACGACCAATCGGAACAGGGCCTCGCGCAGGAGCGCCAAATCGGCTCCGTCCCAGATCTCGATGTCCCCCAGCTCCACGAACGTAAAGCCATCGACTTTGAACGACTGAAACAGCTTCTTGCTGGCGGCCATGCGGTTTGCCTCCGGTCTGTGTGCCGATCGTGGATCGTGTGCGAACGACTCGGTGCACTTTCGCAAAGGCAAACGGTGAGCCGCTGGGTGCACGAACTTTGGACCCATTGCGTAGGCCGGACGCAAATGGTTGTGACCCAACTGGAACGTGCAAATCAGGGCGAAGCAGGAACGCTCCGAGTGAGGGAACGGATGAGGCAAATCCGCGACGACGGAATGGCCGGCGATTCGAAAAGGCAACGGCGGTGTGGCGAAACTGCGCCCGTTACGCGTCCTCGCCGGCGGGGTACACCAGCCGGCCGCACGTCTTGCAGAAAATGATCTGCCCGGCGTTCAGTTGCACCATCAACTGGGGAGGCAGCGCGACGTAGCAGGCGCTGCAGATGTTGCCGTCCACCTGAGCCAACGCGTCGGCTCCGTGTTTCTGAACGAGGCGTCGATACATCGTCGCTGCATCGGGAGGCAGGCACGTTTCCGCGGCAGTGACGGCGGTTTCCAGCTCGGTCAACCGGTTTCGCAAGGGAGCCTCGGACGCACCCTGTTCGGCGCCAAACCGCTTCTCCTCCGCTTGGGCCGCCGCAAAGTCCAGCTCGACTTTTTTGATTGCGATCTGGGCGGCATCCACCTTCTCGAGCGCGGCGATGATCTCATCTTCCAGCACGCTCTTGGCCATTTCGTCCGCGTCGATCTCTTTCCGCAGCGCGTCGTACTCGCGGTTGGATGTGGCGCCGTTGAGTTTGCCTTTCAGCTCGCCCAGCTTGTTCTCGCACGATTTGAGTTGCAGGTTTTTTTGATCGACGGCGATCTTGGCGGACTTCAGCGCCTGCCGGGCGTTTTCCAAGTCGGTTTGCTTCTGAAGTGTGATCTGCTGGCGCGCCCTCAACTGACGCGGACCACGTTCCAATTGCTCCTGCACCTCCCGCAATTGAAGATGCAGCCGGTGCAGCTCTTTGACTCCGTTGGTCCGCTGTGCCATGGGTTCCTCAAGTGCAAAAACACTGCGACCGTGAAGATTCTCCCGGCCGAAGTGACTACTAACATATCGACTTGGCTTGGGAAAACAATCGCGACGACGAAAAGCGACACCGCGAGTTGCGATCGCGCGAAGCGGCTTGTAGGCTAACACGCCGAACCTGCAACGAACCGCAAGGTCGAACGGGCGTCACACGCACGGCGCGCCGCAGGCCCATCCGCTGATACATCTCTTTCTCCTTCGACTGTGCCACTCTGAAAGGACCGCCATGATCAAGGATCGCAAGATTCGAGTCGCCATCGTTGGCTTGGGATTTGGAGCTGAGTTCATCCCGATCTACCAGGCTCATCCCGATGCCGAAATGTACGCTGTCTGCCGCCGAAACAAGAAGGAGTTGGATGCGTGTGGCGACCGGTTTGGCATCAAGGTGCGCTACACGAGCTACGAGGATCTGCTGAAGGATCCGAACGTGGACGCCGTGCATATCAACTCGCCGATCGCCGATCACGGGCCGCAATCGATCGCTGCACTCAAGGCCGGCAAGCATGTCGCGTCAACCGTCCCCGCGGCGACGACGATCGACGAATGCCGCCAAATTGTGGAAGCGCAGCGTGCCAGCGGTAAGGTGTACATGATGATGGAGACGGTCGTTTACAGCCGCGAGTACCTGTTCGTGAAGGAGCTGTATGACAAGGGCGAGCTCGGTCGCATTCAGTTCCTCCGCGGCAGTCATCAGCAGGACATGGACGGCTGGCCCGGGTACTGGGAAGGCTTTCCGCCGATGCACTACGCAACGCATTGCGTCAGCCCGTGCCTGGCGCTTCTGGGAAAGCACGCGGAGAGCGTTGTCTGTCACGGTTCGGGACGGATTCGTGAGGACCTGATCCCGAAATACGGCAGCCCGTTTGCGATCGAGACTGCGACGTACAAGCTTCGAGATTCGGACGTCTGCGCCGAAGTCACACGCAGTCTGTTCGACACCGCCCGACAATACCGCGAGAGTTTCGATGCGACAGGGAGCAAGAAGAGCTTCGAATGGCAGCAGGTCGAAGGCGAGGAGCCGGTGATCCACACAAAGAGCACGCCACAGCAACCGCTGACGGAGGCGCAAATCCCGCAGCGGGTGAAAGTGCCCGACTACGCCAAGCTGCTACCGGAACCGATCCGTCGCTTCACCCAACCAGCCGCCATCCAGGATGCCGAACACCTGTCGTTCCTCCAGGGAGGCGGACACGGCGGGTCGCATCCGCACCTGGCGAACGCGTTCCTGAGCGCGGTTCGCGGCGACCGTCCTGCCATGCCCGATGCTCCAACGTCAGTGAACTGGACAATGGTCGGCATCTGCGCGCATCAATCGGCGATGAAGGGTGGCGAACGGGTGACGATCCCGCAGTTCTGACGTGCAACTTGCCCCTCACCCCGCCCCCTCTCACCCTGTGGGGGCAAGGGGAGGGCGTGCAATCGATACGACCGGCAGAACGAGACTGTGACTTCGCACACTGACAGCCCGACGTGGCAACTTGACAACGTGAGGTCGTGGCCTACGTTTTCGGCATGAGCACCGACACGTCTGTTCCAGGGTCCGTTGCCGCAGCGCCCAAGCGGCCTGACCGCCCTCGTCGAAAAATACACGCAGCCGCAGGACATGCCGCCGACGGATTGGCTGTTTCACCTGAAGCTCGAACGGCCGCGAAAGTCCATCGTCTGCCTCAGCCGCGGGGAGCGAGCGATAAAACGCTCGTTCGACCTGCTCGTCGCGACATCGATGTTCGTAGCGCTGATTCCGATCATGGTGCTGGTCGCGCTGGCCGTGTGGTTGACATCGCCGGGACCGATTATTTTTCGACAAGTGCGCACCGGATTGAATCTGCGCGGCACTCGGTCCGACCGACGGCAGCTTGTCGACGCAGACCAACTGCCGGCGGGATTCGATCGGCGTGATCCAGAGATCGACCGCCGGCGGGATTCGGCCTTCGGCAAGCCGTTTGTGCTCTACAAATTCCGCACGATGCGCGTCGATGCCGAGAAGCACGGAGCCCAGTTCGCGACGAAGGGCGATCCGCAGGTAACGCCGATCGGAAGATTCCTGCGCAAGACCAGACTGGACGAACTTCCGCAGTTGTGGAACGTGATCCGTGGCGAAATGTCGCTTGTCGGACCACGTCCCGAGCGGCCGGAATTCATCAAGAATTTGTCGGATGAAATTCCCGATTACCTCCAGCGCCTCGGACTGCAGCCCGGGCTGACCGGTGTGGCGCAGGTGATCAACGGCTACGACAACGACATCCAGAGCTTCCGCCGCAAGGTCGCGCTGGACCTCGTGTACCTTCAGAACTGCTGCCTGTGGAACGACATCAAGATTCTGTTCCGCACGGTCGGCGTGATGCTGACGGGCAAGGGAGCCCTGTAGGATAGCCGCTCTTGGCTCTCCAGCGGTTCGCAGCACTTCGTCTCCAAACTCGGACGGCCGACGGCGGTCATCCTACGTCGCGAAACCGTTCCGTTCGAAGTCTTCGATCCGCTCGACGAGCACGCGTTGAATCGCCTCAAGTCGTGATTCGTCGAGAACCTTTCCGCCCGCTCTGTCGGTGACGTAAAACACGTCCAGCACCTGATCGAGGTGCGTCGCGATCTTCGCCAGCGAAACGGATAGCTCGAGATTCAGGAGGCAGGCCGCAATCGTGTGCAGAAGCCCCGGCCGATCGTGCGCAAAAACGTCGATCACCGTGAACTGGTCCGATGAATCATTGTCGATCACCACGCGAGTCGGCTCGCGGTGACCGGTCATGACGGCGGTCGAATCGTTGAATTGAGTGGACCGGCGAAACAGGTCCTCGACGGTGTCCTTTCCCAGCAGGACGGCGCGGATGGCGGAGGTCACGTCGTCCTGGCGAAACGCGGGAATCGCGCCCGCGTGGTCGGTGTCGACGACGCGGAACGTGTCCACGACGACTCCCTCGGTCGTCGTGCAGATGTTGGCGGATAGAATCTGCATCCGCTTGGCCGCCAGCGCACCGGCCATCTTGCTGAAGCAGCCGGAACCAATTTGGTCGAGAGTCAGCACGCGATACTCGACCGTATTCGTGGTGGTGTCGAACTGACTTTCGACGATCACGGATTCTGCGGGCAGCCGCGACATGTTCGTCAGGTCGCGGGCAATCTGCTCGGCCGACGTGGCCAGCAGGTAGTGCAGCGGCAGTGTGGCGAAGTGGCGATCGAGGATGTCATCGGTCCAGGCGGACTGAGCCGCGGGCGAAGATCGCAGGCAATCTCGCACGCGCGACTGAAGACGCTGCCGCCGGGCGGCGTCGCGGGCGTGCGGGTCTTCGCCACTGAGTGCGACCATCGCGCGGTCGTAGAGTTGGGTCAGGAATTCGCCTTTCCAATCGGTCCAGGCGTTCGGTCCGACTCCCTGGATGTCGGCGGCGGTGAGCACGTACAGCATTCGAAGCTGCTCGGGGCTACCGACTTCCCGAGCCAGCTTGAGCACTTCATTGATGTCGTCGATGTTCCGCCGCAGGGCCACGTGGGCCATGATCAGGTGCTTGTGAACCAGGAACTGCAGCAGGTCGCTCAGATGCGGCGACAACCTGAGCCGCGCGGCCATGTCGGCGGCGATCCGGCGGCCAACATCACTGTGATCCTCGGGAAACCCCTTGCCGGCGTCGTGCAGCAACATCGCCAGACGCAGGATGTCGCGGTGCCGCACTTCGCGGTAGGCATCGCGGAACGGCCCGCTCTTGAACTCCCACGCCTCGGCGGCCTCAATCACGCGCAGCGTGTGCTCGTCCACCGTGTAGCTGTGGTACTGATTGAACTGCAGCAGGCACCGCATGTGCGCGAATGGCGGCAGCACCTTTTCCAAAACGCCGGTGCTGTACATTTCACGCAGGATCGAACCGACCCGGCCCCGGCAGTTCAAGATGCTCAAAAAACTGCGACACGCAGTTTCGGACAGGTCGCTGGAATATCCCGGGACGGCTCGCTGGATCGTTTCAACCAGTTGCGGGGACAAGGTCACGCCGTGGCGGGCGGCGAGTTCGAAAACGCGGAGGGCGTCGTCAATCCGGCGGGCGACGGCGTCGCGATGCCGCGGGAGCACGTCCAGTTCATGACGCGCCACGCGGAAGATCTCGTCGCAGCGGCGGGCGAACAGCGAATTCCAAAGTCGCTTGACGCGCGTGTGCGGTTCGTGCCGGGCCACGAACCGGGCGGAAATGTCGGCGATTGCGGCCGTGTGTCGAAAGTAGGTCTGCATGAATCGTTCGACCGCGCGTTGCCCTTCGGTATCGCGGAAGCCCAGCATTTCGGTCAGCCGAAGCTGTTCGGCCCGCGTGAGCACTTCCTCGGCTTTCTCGGCCGAGAAATGCAGGTCCATGCGAATGCGCGTCAGAAACTCGAGTGCGGCCAGCAGCGTTTGAGCATCATCTCGTGTCAGGGCATCCTGCCGTCGCAGCAGATCGATGTCGCTGGTGCCAAACCGCACAAAGCCGGTCCAACGGATGAGATGAATGTCCCGCAGACCGCCGGGCGACCGTTTGATCTCCGGTTCGAGGTGCCGCATCGTCGATCCGAATTGCGCTCGTTCCTGCTCCCGGGCTGCCACGCAGGCGGCGAACATCGACGACTGCCGCCGCATGACCATTCGCCGCAGCCGATGTTGCAGAGACACAAACAGCCGTTGGTCTCCCGTCAGCAATCGTGCTTCGAGCACGGCGGTGAAGAACTCCGGTTCGTTGGCCGCCATCGACAGAGCATTGCCGGCCGTGCGCGTGCTGTGGCCGAGCGATACCCCCGCGTCCCACAGGTTGCGCACGAGTTGGCTGATCCACGGCTCGATGGTGTCGCGGGCTCCGGGCCGGTGGAGGAGCAACAAATCCACGTCGGAATACGGAGCCATTTCGCCGCGGCCTGATCCGCCGATCGCGATCAACGCCGAATCCTGCGCGATGACCGCTCGTTCGCCGGCCGGCCGTTGCTCCAGCGCCTCGCGGTGAAACTGCAGGATCAGGTCGTCAGTTTTCTGCGATATCAGCGAGGAGACCTGCAAGCCGGTGGCTCCGCTGTCGTAGCTGGATCGAGCTTGCTGGCGGATCGAACTCAGCCGAGCCCGCCACTCGGCCAGGCGTGACAAGTCGGGAGCAGCGGTGGCAGGTTGGCTCGTGATCGCGGGGGGCATGTTCCTGTTGGCCGATGAAATCGCCTCGCCGCGAGCGGGTTGTGACGCCGGCATTTTGCCGGTGTGAGCAGTCGAGCGCCTGCTCCACGATCACTCGGGCGTGTGGTTGACAGCATGGTAGCGGATCAAGTGCAATGCGGAAGTCCGAGGGACCGCGGCACGAGGAACGAGTCGCGGATGGACCGACGCACCGGCGTCCCGCCGGTGGTTTCTGCATCGAATTCTTCGACATCAATGTCCGACCGACCGGCTCGCAACCCGTTCTTTCCGCTGACGGCGATGCTGTCGGCGGTGTTTGTCCTGACCGTGCTTGCGCTCGTGGCGTCAATGTTCAGTGACCAACGAGCGCCGCTGGCGAGGCTGCTTGACGCCCACGGCACCACGCTGGTCGTGATCGAAGTCGCGGCGATTCTGCTCGTCGGTCTGCTGGCCCTCGTTGTGGATCGTGTTCAAGCCGTTCGACGACAACCTGCGTCCGCCGTGACCGACGATCCGCCACATCCTCGAACCACCAATCCTTGACCACCGCCGTGTCACCCAGCGACGAAATCAACAAGGTCCGCGCCGAGATCGAGCGGCACAACTTCCTTTACTACGTCGAGGCCAAGCCTGAGATTTCGGACCTCGAGTTCGATCGGCTGATGAAGCGGCTGACCGAACTGGAAGCCAGGCACCCTGAACTGGATTCACCGGACAGCCCATCGCACAAGGTGGGTGGCCAGCCGATCGAAGGCTTCACGACGGTGGAGCATCGTCAGCCGATGTTGTCGATCGAAAATGTCTACGAAGAGGCTGAGGTGCGCGAGTGGGACGCGCGAGTTCGCAAACTGCTCCAGGACGACGAGTCGGTCGAGTATGTCGTCGAGTACAAGATCGACGGCGTCGCCCTGTCGCTGATCTACGAACGAGGGCACCTCGTGCAGGCTCTGACGCGCGGTGACGGTCAGCGAGGAGACGACATCACGCACAATGCCCGTACGATTCGCGGTGTGCCGCTGCGGTTGGTCGGGAACGAAAAACATCCCCCCGCGCTGCTGGAAGTGCGGGGCGAAGCGTACATCAGCAACCCGGACTTCGCACACCTGCGCGCCGAGCAGGAGAAACGCGGCGAGGAACTGTTCGCCAACCCGCGCAACACGGCCGCCGGAGCGCTGAAACTCCTCGATCCCAAGCTGTGCGCGGCCCGTAAGGTGCGGTTTTTTGCTCACAGCGCCGGAGCCGTCGAGGGTCTCGACTTCGCCCAGCACCTTGGCTTCCTGCACGCGGTTGCTCACCTCGGCATCCCGCCCACGCCGCGAGTGCAATCGTTCCCGGATATCGAACAGGTGATGAACCACTGCCACACGCTGCTCGAAAACATCCACGAGTTGGATTTCGAGGTGGACGGGTTCGTCGTCAAAGTCAACGACTTCGCCCAGCGCGAACGATTGGGGATGACGAGCAAGCACCCGCGCTGGTGCGTGGCGTACAAGATCGAAAAGTACGAGGCCGTGACCCAGGTGGAACAAATCGAGGTGCAAGTCGGGAAGACCGGGGCGCTCACTCCCGTCGCGCACCTGAAGCCGATCGAGATCGACCGCACGACCGTGTCGCGAGCCAGCCTGCACAACCGGGACGAAATCCACCGCCTTGGCGTGCGGATCGGTGACTGGGTCGTCGTCGAAAAGGCGGGGAAGATCATCCCGCACGTGGTCCGCGTCGAAGAGCATCGCCGCGACGGGAGCGAGAAACAATTCGGTTTCCCCCATCGCTGCCCCGAGTGCGGCTCGGACGTCGTGCAGGATGAAGGGGGCGTCTACATTCGCTGCCAGAACCCGAGCTGCCCCGCGCAGCTCCGTGAACGCCTGCGGTACTACGCTTCGCGATCCGCGATGGATATCGAAGGAGTGGGGACCAAGCTGATCGAACAGCTTGTCGATGCCGGACTCGTGACGAGCATCGCTGACCTGTACCGATTGAAGGACAAGCGAGATGACTTGCTGGCACTCGAACGAATGGGGGAGAAATCAGCCGACAATCTGCTGGCGGGAATCGAGGCGTCCAAGTCGCGGCCGCTGTGGCGATTGCTGGCTGGATTGACCATCCGTCACGTGGGCACACGCACGGCACAAATCCTCGCCGACCAATTCGGAACGCTCGACGAAATCATGTGGCAGTCGATCGAGCAACTCGCCGAAGTCCACGAGATCGGCGAGATCATTGCCGAGGGCATCCATGCCTTCTTCGCCTCGAAAGTCGGCCGAGAACTGGTTGAAGAACTGCGGTCGCTCGGCGTCCATTTCGGCGAACCGCTTCCCGCCAAGTCGGCGGCGAAGTCCGATCAGGGGAAACTGGCGGGCAAAACCATCGTCGTCACCGGTACCCTCGTGCAGTTCACGCGAGAGCAGATTGAGGAACTGATTCACAATCTCGGCGGCAAGCCCTCCGGCAGCGTGTCGAAGTCGACCGACTTCGTGGTCGCGGGCGAAAAGGCTGGCAGCAAGCTCGACAAGGCGAGATCGCTAGGAGTACACGTGCTGAGCGAGCAGGAATTCCGTGACCTGATCGGTGAGACTTGAGTGCCGCTGGTTGATCTGTTGGAATGCCCGCCTTGGAAGTGCTCACCGGTCGCTGGTTGCCCCTCACCCCTCACCCCCAACCCCTCTCCCCCTGCGGGGGCGAGGGGAGGAGTCACGATGAAATCTCTCACGTACAAAGACGCGGGACTCGATCTGCAACTTTACGATCAGGCGATGGACCGTCTGCCGGACTTGATGAAGAAGACTCACACGCCGCGGGTGATGGACCTGCCGGGAGGATTTGCCGGGTTGTTTCGGCTCGGTCGCAGCAAGAAGTTCAAACGGAACTACCGTGACCCCGTGCTCGTATCGGGGACCGACGGCGTGGGGACGAAACTCAAGATCGCGAGCCGCGCCGGAGTCTACAACACGGTTGGCATTGATCTGGTCGCGATGTGCGTCAACGACTGCCTGTGCCTCGGTGCCCAGCCGTTGTTCTTCCTCGACTACGTTGCCTTGCCGAAAGACGATCCGGATTTGATCGAGAAGCTGGTGGCCGGCGTCTGCGAGGGGTGCGTCGATGCAGACGCCGCGCTGCTTGGCGGCGAGACTGCGATCCTGCCGGATGTCTACTCGCCAGGCGATTTCGATTTGGCCGGCTTCTGCGTCGCGGTCGCAGAGCGCAAGCGGATGATCACAGGCTCGAAAATCCGCGAAGGAGACGTGGTGATCGGTCTCGAATCGTCGGGCATTCACTCGAACGGGTACAGCCTGGTGCGCAAGGCCGTGTTCGATGTGGCGAAGCTGGACGTCGGGACGGAAGTCGCCGAGCTTGGCACCACGGTCGGCGAAGCGCTACTGCGGCCAACGAAAATCTACGTCCGTCCCGTGTTGTCCCTGCTGGAATATTTCGGCAAGAAGTCAGCCATCCGGGGGTTGGCACACATCACCGGAGGCGGGTTGGCGGACAACATCGAACGCATCCTGCCAGACGGTTGCCGCATCGTGATCGATCGTTCGGCTTGGGAAACACCCGCGATATTTTCCTGGTTGCAAGGGCTGGGACGGATCGAGCGAGAAGAAATGTTCCGCGTGTTCAACATGGGAATCGGATTCGTGCTGGTCGCGAAGCCGAAATCGGTCGAGGAGATTCAGCAGCGGCTCGCGAAGCAGGACATTCGATCGTGGGTGATCGGACAGGTCGAACCCGGCGAGCGTGGCGTGGCCTACGCGAATTGATCGTCGGTTCAAAGCTTCTCGATCGCTTGGCCGCCCCTCACCCCCGACCCCACTCCCCAAAGGGGAGAGGGGAGTTGGTAAGCAACAATGGGTCGCAGTGGCTGGGAAATCTGATCCCGGCCGAAAAGTCCTCCGGATTGCAACGAAAGTATGTCCACCTCGGCGATCCGATTTCGATTTCTAAGTCGGGAAAGAGTTGCCGGGGTTGGCGGACTTCCTTTCCGGGGGAAGACTGCTTTATCATGGTGACCGGTGTGCGAGCCTACGGTCACATCACGGAAGCTCGAATGGGCGAAGGAGCGGAATCTGGCTCGCGACGAGGCTCGGACGGTGCGCTCGCACCGTTGGGGGCGGGGGCCATCGGAGATCGTTCATGGCGGCGCGACTGGTTCCACTCGGCGTGGGATCGCCCATTGTCATCGACAAGGCGATCATCCTGATCGGTCGTCATCCCGATTGCGACGCGGTGTTGCAGACGAGTGTGAAAGTGTCGCGACGTCACTGCTGTGTTGCGCAGATCAACGACCATTTCATGATCCGCGACCTGGGAAGCATGAACGGTATTCGGTTGAACGGCAATCGGATCCGCGAGGCACATCTCCAGCTAGACGACGAGGTTTCGATTGGCGACGTGCGTTACGTTTTCAAATGCGAAGAGGCGGCTGCGGAGAAGGCATCGCCGAATGGCCGCAGTAACGGCAAGTCCGCCGAGGCTAGGCCGGTCGAAGCTGCACCCAGTCCCGCCGCCATTCCGTCATCAGGATTGCCTCCCGCACCGCTCGAATTGAGCATGGAATTTCCGGTGGCGATACCCGACGAGCATCCGGAAGCCGAGGGGGTGTCGGAAGTCCGCGTCGAAGATTCCGGGCCAAACGTTATTCCGAGACTCGACAGCGAGGACATCCAACTCAAGGACCTTGAGTGACCACCCCGCGTCATTTGTCCGACGAAACGAAAACGGAACCCGACGCCAAGGCGAGCCGGGTTCCGTGTCTTCGTAGGACAGGCTTTCCAGCCTGACATCGTCTGTCGTTGCTCGTGTCAGGCTGGAAAGCCTGACCTACGGCACAAATCAATTCCTCGTTTCCGGTGTTGTCTCCACCAGTTCGATCGTCGCGAAGGTCCGACGGCCGCGGTCCACGCCTTCCCAATCGATTTCGAGGTCGCTGATGTCCACCCAGCGGTTGCGATTGCACGGCACGTAGACCGGCTGACCGGGCGTGGCGACCTGATCGACGGTGCCTTCGTGTTCGACGGTGTTCGTGAACGCGCCGAGAGCGTTTTCGTGTCTGCGGAACCGGATGGCGACGACGCGCACCGGGCCGCCGAAGCAGCGGATCTAAAAGAACCGTCCCTGCCCGTCGAAGGGCTTGAAAGTCGGATTCTTGCTCACGTCCACCGCGTTCGCCGGCACGCCTGTGCCGGAGGTTTGCAGGATTGTCCCGGTCGCCTGGCCCGGAATTCGGTAGCCGGGAGTTCGGTCGTTCGCGAACGCGAGTTCTTCCTGAAACAGCGGCTCGGTCGATGCGATCGTGTCGCGCAGCGCCGGCAGTACTTCCTGCTGCCACTCGCGGATCACCTTGTCGTCGCAGAAACTGACTTGATGCTCGACGGCGATCGCGGTCGTTCGCACGCGGTACAGCAACGTGCGCACGGTCTCACGGTAGGCTCGAAACTTTTCCTGCGCCGCGATGGCTTGTGGATTGAGTTGCCCGCGAGGCGTGCGAGCTCCGGCCTGTCGGACGGCGTCCTGAAAATCGCTCGCCGCCTGTTCGAACGACCAGCCCGAGACTTCGAGGGCCCCGGTGTACAGTCGCAGCGCCCGCAAATCGGCGTACGCCAGCAGTTCGTTCGGCGACGTGTCCTTGCTCGGTTCGATGTTCTTGTACATCGTGCGCACGGCCGATTCGAGGATCGCCGTGGATTCGCTCAGCGTGGGAGTTGTCGGCGTGGTCGGCCGATAGTTGGTGTTGCAGGCGCGAAAGCCCTCCTGAGCGATCGTGGACGATACGGTCAGTACCGCGAAGCACACGGCGGCGATTCTCACGCCGCGACGGAAACGGATGTTCCCCATCATTGAAGTTCCCTTCCTTGGCAAAAGCACCGGCCCCAATCGCGGGTCAGACGGGATGGATTGGACGGGGCCGCGACGGTTCCAAATCGCGGGCGAAGGATGCCAGAATGGACAAAATGGGGCAAGGCCAGTTGGGCTGTGACTGGAGAGTCGTACCACGGCGGAGAGTGCCAGAGTCCGAGGGTGGCGGGGTGTGGGTGGCGATGATCGTTGCCGCTCACTCCGTCACCCCGGCACTCTGGTACTCCGACACAGGTTGCTTCGTCCTCGACTTCCACCCGACACAACGCTGGCAGCCGCCGATCCCTTGCCCTACGATCGCCGTATGCAATCGAAATCTGCTCGATCTGATCGTCTGCGGGGTGCGAGACCGAAGCCACCGTCCACAGGCTTCCCGCCGCAGACGATTCTCAGTCAACGTCCACTCACGGTGGATGTCGCGACCGAGTTGCCCGTCGTCCGTTTGCGGTCGGTCACGCACCGCTCGGCCGTGTTCCGTAAGATGATGGATCGTGCCGACGATTGGGCACGGCCGGGAGACCTCGTCGCGGTCGAATCGCCCGACGGCGGGCGGCTAGGTTACGGGTTGTTCAATCCCCGCGCCGAAATCGTCGTGCGTATGCTGCGAACTGGCGAACCGATCCCGGACGAATCGTTCTGGCAATCGCGACTCGAAGCGGCGGTCCGGCTGCGGCATGACGTGCTGCGATTGCCTACCGCAAACGAGGCCTATCGCGTGATCCACGCGGACGCAGACGGATTGCCCGGACTGGTCGTTGACCGCTACGGCGACGTGCTGTCGGCCGAAGCGCACAGCCTCGCGATGTACCAGCGAACGGACGCGATCCTCGATCGGCTGGCAAAATTGCTCGGCACGCGATACACGTTCGTGCAGGTGCCGGCTCAGTCGCACGGGCAGGAAGGATTTCAAGCCGACCCGCGCCGCTCGGCGGATGCGCCCAAGCATGTTGTCATCACCGAACACGGCACGAAATTCCGAGTTCACTTCGGGCAGGGACACAAGACGGGCTTCTTTTGCGATCAGCGGGAGAATCGGCAGCGGCTGGCTTCGTTCTGCGCCGGCAAGTCGGTCCTCGACCTGTGCTGCTACACCGGCGGGTTCGCGATCCAAGCCAAGCGGCTCGGCGCCGCGGCCGATGTCACCGCCGTGGACCTCGATGAAGCCGCGATCGCGCTCGCCCGTGACAACGCGAAACTCAACCAGCAACAAATCCGCTTCATCCACGCCGACGCTTTCGCCTACATGCGCGACATGCTGCAAAACACGCGGCAATACGACGTCGTCGTGCTCGACCCGCCGAAGCTGATTCGCTCGCGGCGGGAATTCGACGAAGGGAAGCGAACGCATTTCGATCTCAATCGGCTGGCGATGCAACTCGTCCGCCCCGGCGGCTTGCTGCTGACCTGCTCATGCTCGGGGCTGCTGAGCGAACCTGACTTCCTCAAGCTCCTCTTCGCCGCCGCCCGCCCTCGCGATGCCTCCGGTAACGAAGCCACCTCGTCGTCGTGGCAAATTCTCGGCCGCACCGGAGCCGGCCCCGATCATCCGGTGGCCCTCGATGTGCCGGAGACGGAGTACTTGAAGGCGGTGTGGTTGCGGAAGTGCGAGCATTGAGTGCTCAGTGTTGAGTCCCAAGCGAAAGACAGCCGTCGCTCGATCTCGGATCGGAATTGCCGGTCGTGATCGAGCGGAGTACGATGCCCGAAGTTTGGCAGATCGATTCTGAACGGCCATCGCCCCAGAGATCATTCTGCCTCCATCGTTCTGCCAGCCGTCCAATATGTTTCACAACGGGAATGACATGCCATGACCATCCCGCACCTGTTCGCTCCGCCGTCTCCCGCGTATCCGACTCGGCGGGACTTCCTGCGCCGGGCGGGAAACGGGTTTGGCTCGCTGGCATTGACGAGTCTGCTCGCGCAGCAGGGGTTGTTGCGAGACAACGCCGCATCGGCCGCGGTCCCCGTGGGCAATCCGATGGCTCCGAAGCCGACGCACTTTGCCTCGAAGGTGAAGTCGGTGATCTGGCTGTTCATGAACGGCGGGCCGAGTCAGGTGGACACGTGGGACTACAAGCCCGAGCTGGCCAAACGGGACGGGCAGGAGTTGGAGGGGTTCGACAAGAACACCGGCTTCTTCACCGCGCAGGTCGGGCCGATGATGAAGTCACCGTACAAGTTTGCTCAGCACGGCCAGTGCGGCGCGTGGGTTTCGGAAATTTTTCCGCAGATGGCCAGGCACGTAGACAAGATGGCGTTCCTGTACTCGTGCTGGACCGATTCCAACAACCATTCGCCGGCGCTGTTCAAAATCAACACGGGGTTCGCGCGCATGGGGTTCCCGTGCGTCGGGTCGTGGGTCACGTACGGCCTCGGTTGCGAAAGCCAGAACCTGCCGGCGTTCGTCGTGATGTACGACACGCTCGGACGCGGCATCCCCAAGGGTCACGCTCAAAACTGGGGAGCCGGATTCCTTCCCGGCATCTTCCAGGGAACCGCGCTCAAGGCTCAGGGTGCTCCGATCGACGATCTGTATCGCGACGCGGCCATGACCGACGCTCAACAACGCTCGCAGCTTGATCTGCTGGCGAAACTGAACCGCCGCAGGATCGAGCATCTTCGACAAATCAATTCGGGTGGCGCGGCAGCGGCAACGTCGCCGACAACTCCGGGCGGAAGCCTGAACGAACCGCCTTCGGCGGCTTGGGAGAGCGACCTTGCGGCGCGAATCGAATCGTTCGAGTTGGCGTATCGGATGCAGATGGCGGCGCCCGAAGCGCTCGACCTCGCCAAGGAAACCGAGGCCACGCACAAGCTGTACGGGCTGGACAACCCGAAGGCCACGCATTTCGCCAGGCAGTGTTTGATTGCTCGGCGCATGGTCGAGCGGGGTGTGCGGTTCGTGCAGATTTACAGCGGCGGGATGGAAAACGAACTGAGTTGGGACGGGCACCAGAACATCGAGAAAAACCACACCGGCTTCGCGGCTGAGACGGACCAACCGATCGCCGGCCTGCTGCAAGACCTCGCCGAGCGCGGCCTGCTGGATTCAACGCTCGTCATCTGGGGCGGCGAATTCGGGCGCTTGCCGCTCGTCCAGAAAGGCGGCACCGGCCGCGATCACAATCCGCACGCGTTCACGGTCTGGCTGGCCGGCGGCGGCGTAAAGGGTGGCACTTTGCACGGCGCGACCGATGACATCGGCCACCGGGCCGTCGAGGACCGCGTCAGCGTCCACGACCTGCACGCCACGATCCTGTACCTGCTGGGCCTGGACCACAAACGCCTGACCTACCGCTACAGCGGGCGAGATTTCCGACTGACGGATGTGTATGGGAACGTGGTCGAGGCGGTCGTGGCGTGAAGGGACGCAACTCTTGGGAGGTTGAGCATGCTACGCACCGTCAAGCTTTTAGGTGTCGTTCAATGTTTGTGCTTTGTTCACGAAGCTGTGGGACAATCCGAAAAAAAGGACGACGACGTCGAACACCGCGTTCGTGGAACCTACATGGCCGTTTCCACGAATCTCAAAACACGGGAGCGCACGAATTGTGTTTGTGAACTGACCGCGAACCACGATGTGGTTGTGGATGGTAAACCATGGGGCAAATGGGACACAAAGAAGACCAGCGTCGTGCTGTTACCCGATGACAAGGATCAAGCCGAGTTCGAGCTTCGGTTCAAAACCAAGACTTTGCTGATCGGAATGGGTGAATCCAAAAAGGGTCAAAAGATCAGTTGGGAGATGGACCGGGTCTATCTGGTCGCCGTTTGGGAGCATCAAGCTGGCAACGGGAAACCGGGGGAAATCCGGCTTTGGTCCAATGGGCGTGTGGGGAGACCCGACGGCCGGGCCACATGGAAGATGAATCCCAAAGACGCCTCGTTGGTTCTGAAATGGCCAGAGGGATGGATTGACACCTGCAAGATTTCCTCGGACGGAAAAAGGTACGAGGGACGAAATCAAAACGGCACTCTGATTTCGGGAAAGTTGATCTCCAAAGGAGAGCTTGAAGAATCGACGAAGGATTCTCTGTAGCCCCGTCAGATGAATGGACGGTTGACCAAGAGCCCGTAGTGTCGATCGAGTGACCGGTGAAGGAAGTGGGCACAGTCAACCTGACATTCGATGATCGCCGCATCCTCGCCGCGCGATCGGCCAAGAACCGCGTGGACCCGCGGCGGCCGTTTGCGTTTCTGGTGGAACCGGAGTTGTCCGCCGACGGCACGGTGGACGACGTGGGCACGCTGTTTTTGACGAATCGCGAGTGCCCGTTCCGCTGCGTGTTCTGCGATCTGTGGAAGAACACGACCGACGAGCGCGTCCCCGTGGGAGCGATTCCGGCACAGATCGACTTCGCCCTCGCCCGACTGCCGGCCGCGCGGCACGTCAAGCTGTACAACAGCGGCAATTTTTTCGATTCGCAGGCCATCCCGCCCGAAGATTTTTCGAGCATCGCCGACCGGGTTCGCGGGTTTCGGACGGTGATCGTCGAGAATCATCCGAAACTGTGCGGCGACGCGTGCCTGCGGTTTCGGGATTTGCTCGCCCACGGTGCACAGGCGAGCGGGGGACGTGAGTCCCCCGAGGAGTGCTTGCGTGCATTTTCTCGGGGGACTGACGCCCCCCGCTCGCCAGACTTCCTTGGTACACAATTGGAGATCGCGCTTGGGCTGGAAACCGTGCATCCCGACGTGTTGCCTCGCCTGAACAAGCGGATGACGGTGGACGACTTCGACCGGGCGGTGGAGTTTCTGACGGCGAACGATATCGCCGTTCGGGCGTTCGTGCTGCTCAAACCGCCGTTCCTCGCCGAGGCCGATGCGGTCGAGTGGTGCCTGCGATCGGTCGAGCACGCGATCGCGGTGGGTGCTCGGTGCGTGTCGATCATCCCGACGCGAGCTGCGAACGGGATCATGGACGCGTTGCAGCGTGATGGGCATTTCTCGCCGCCGGGCTTCGCCGAGATCGAGACAGCGTTTGGGGAGGCGTTGCGGCAGACCAGTGACCAGTGGACAGTGGACAGTGGACAGAATCTCAGTCGGCACCGTCCACCGTCCACCATCCACCGTCCACTCGTTTCGTCTCCGCGAGTGTTTCTGGACACGTGGGATATCCAGCGGTTCGCGGCCTGTCTGACATGCGCAGCACCGCGAGCCGAGCGGTTACGGCAGATGAACTTCACTCAGCGCGTGCTGCCGCCGGTGGCGTGCGATGTCTGTCGTGCGTAGGATGGACGCCCTCGTCCGTCCGCTTCTGGAAATGGACAGACAAAGTCCGCATAGGGACGGACGAGGGCTTCCATCCTACGGCAATTTGCTTGCGAAAAGCAGCGGCGAAATCATGCTGGAACTCGATGGCGATGTCGCGATCCTCGGGGCCGGGTTTGGCGGCAGCTTGACGGCGCTGATCCTGCAACGGATCGGTCTGCGGCCGGTGCTGATCGAGAAGTCGCGGCATCCGCGGTTCGCGCTCGGGGAATCATCCACGCCGATCGCGAACCTCGTCTGGCAGGACCTCTGCCGACGATACGACTTGCCGCGACTGCTGCCTCTCGGCGAATTCGGGAGCTGGCAGCGAACATACCCGGCGTTGCCGTGCGGACTGAAACGCGGGTTCAGCTACTTTCAGCATCACGCCGGGAAACCGTTCGCGCCGCGAGCCGACCACGCGAACGAACTGCTGGTCGCGGCGAGTGCGGGCAGCGACGACGCCGACACGCACTGGCTGCGAGCGGATTTCGATCTTTTGCTCGTCCGCGAAGTGCAAGCGGCGGGGATTGCGTACCTGGACGAGACGGAGGTGGTGAGGGAGAAGGAAAGGAGTGGACAGTGGACAGTGGACAGTGGACAGAAACGAGATCGTCACCGTCCACCAACTTGGAGGATCGAGGCGAGTCGGCACGGTGAACCGATACGCATCGCGGCCAACTTCATCATCGACGCGTCGGGCGAAGGGCAGGTGATGGCGAAGCAGTTGGGAGTTGCCACGGCGCCGGACGGGATGCGGACGAACTCGCGGGTTGTGTTTGGACATTTCGCGGGCGTGAAGCGGTGGCGGGATTGGATGCAGGAGCACGGCGGAGCGGTCGTGGACCATCCGTTCGATTGCGACGACGCTGCGCTGCACCATGTGTTCGATGGAGGGTGGATGTACGTTCTGCGGTTCAACAATCGCGTGACGAGTGCGGGGTTCATGCTCGATGCCGAACGGTTTCCAATCGATCCCAACGTCGCCCCGGCTGACGAATGGCAGGCGTGGCTGGGGCGATTCCCGTCCATCGCGTGGCAGTTCGCGGACGCGGAGTTGACTGCGGCCACGAGTGGCATCCGCCGCACCGGACGGTTGCAGCGACGAGCGGCTCGCGTGGCGGGGCCGAACTGGGCCATGCTGCCCCTCACCGCGTACTCGCTCGACGCCCTGCACAGCACGGGGAACGCGCACACGCTGGTCAGCATTGATCGGTTGGTGCGGGCGCTGGAGATCACGGACTCAGACCAACGAACGGCCGCGCTCGCTCGTTACGCGGAGGCGATCCAGAATGAACTGTCGCTGCTGGATCAACACGTTCATGGCGGCTATCGCTCGTTTGCGCACTTCGACCTCTACGCCAGCTTCGCCATGTTCTACTTCGCGGCAGCGACCGTGAGTGAAGACCGGCGGCGACGCGGTTTCGCCCGGCCCGACGAACAGTTCCTGCTGGCGGACGACCCGCGATTTCGGTCGGCTGTCGAGTGGCATCTTGGCGAATTATGTCGGTTGACGGCTGGCGGAGCGCCGTCGGATGCCGCGGTCCGCGAATTCAAGGAGTCGGTCTCGCGGGCGCTAGTTCCGTACAACATTGCCGGCCTGTGCGATACCGGTAAGCGAAACATGTATCCTTTCTCGGGCACGGTTTCGCCGCCGCGAACTGGTGTTGACTGAATCGGCGGAATTTGCAGAATCCCCGCCGCAAGAATCGTCGTCGAGCGGTGAATTGTCGACGAGGCTGTCATCTCATCTTTCAAGCCGCCGGTCGGACGGCTAATTCAGAGTCGCGAAATGTGATCCCAGCCGGTGGCCGACCGCTGCCGGAACTGGTTTCCGGGAGGAAGGCAACGTGACCACAACACTCATCACCCTGGCCGTTCTGTTTGGGGCCGATCCGTATCTCCAGCCGTCGCAACCGACGTTGGCGCAGCGTCCGCCGATTTATTTGATGACCCCGGTGACGACGGCGCTCTTCGATGGCGACCAGCCGCCGACGTACGAAGAGGCACCGCTTGGCCGCAGTTCCGAAGCGCTCACGTCGCCGGCTCCGCAGACGTTTGTCGCGCCGCCGTCGACCTACGATCCGTCGGTCATCCAGCAACCGTTGCCGTACGGGTACGCACAACCATTCACGTACGGCACCATCGGGCCGCAGCCGTACCGGTTGGGGTGGTCGTCGCGGTACGACGTCGCATGGTTGCCGATGTCGGACGTGTCGGGTGGCCGTGGCGAAATGGAAATGTTCGAAGCCAACCTCGCTTGGCAAAAATCGTCGGGCTGGCCCTACGGAATGCCGAACTGGATCTTGAAATTCACGCCGGAGTTCAACTTGCGAACGTGGCAGGGACCGGGGTTGATCGATCTGCCGCCGCAGGTGTACCGGTTTGCCGGTGACTTCGAACTGGCGGCGCCGGGTCGCGGGCCGTGGGGTTTCCACGCGGCCTTCACACCGGCCGTCGTCAGCGATCTGCAGTCGAGCGTGACCAGCGATGGATACAACTGGGACGGCCGCGGCTACATCACGTTTCAGGCCAATCCGCAGTTGATGCTGGTCGGCGGCGTTTTCTACTGGGATCGCGTGGTCGATCTCGTGCTGCCGTACGCGGGGCTCGTTTGGACTCCCAACGACCGGTGGGAATGGCGAGTGCTGTTTCCGAAGTCGCGTGTCAGCGTGTTCCTCGGCAATGTTTGGGGCGCGGCGACGTGGTTGTACGGCGACGTGTCGTACAATTCCGAGGCGTATCAGATCGTAATCGACAACCGGGCGGTGCAAGACAAGATCGAAATCCGCGACTGGCGGGCCTTGATCGGCCTGCGGTTTGATAACGGAGCCGTGCAGAGCTTTATCGAGGGCGGCTGGGTCTTCGGCCGCGAAGCCGAATTCAAGCGACACACGGACCTCGACTTCGATCTGGACACCGGCTTCATCGGGCGGATGGGAATTCGGTTTTGATTTGAGATTTCTGATCTCAGATTTCAGATTAGTTCAGGGCTGCGATCGCACCGCGATGCACAATTTCAATTCTGAAATCTGAAATCAAAAATCAGAAATCCATCGACCCGTCAGAAATCCCACGCCGACAACTCGCCATGTCCGCCTCACCTCCCGTCGCCATCGTCCTCGCCGCTGGAAAAAGCACGCGGATGAAGTCGGCTCTGCCGAAGGTGCTGCACGAAATCTGCGGACGGCCGATGATCGAGTACGTGCTGGACGCGTCGCGAGCGGCGGGTGTCCGGCGGCAGGTGGTGATCGTCGGGCACGAGGCGGAGCGAGTCAAACAGTCCCTCGCGCACCACGCCGATGTCGAATTCGCCCTGCAGGCAGAGCAAAAGGGAACCGGCCATGCGGTGATGATGTGCCGCGGAAACTTCGCGAATCACAACGGACCCGTGTTGATTTTGACGGGCGATGCGCCGCTGATACGGTCCGAATCGTTCGCCGCTTTGCTGGGGGACTTTGAGCAGCAGCACGCGGCCTGCGTGATCGGCACCGCCGAGACTGAGCACAATCACGGGCTGGGACGGATCGTCCGTGAAGCGGGTGGTGAATTCCTGAAAATTGTCGAACAGAAAGATGCCACGCCTGCCGAGGCCGCCATCCGTGAGATCAATGTCGGCTGCTACGTGTTCGACTGCCAGTCCCTCTTCGCAGCGCTGGCCGAAGTCCGCCCGAACAACAAACAGGGGGAGTATTACCTCACCGATGTGGCCGCGATCCTCAAGTCGCAGGGGAAGCGCGTGGTGGCGTCGAAGAGGCTGGACATCGCCGAGGCGCTGGGCGTCAACACGCGGGCGCAGTTGGTTGACATCCACCGCGTAATCCAGGCCCGCTGCTTCGAGCGGCTGCTGGCCGAAGGGGTGACGATTGTCGAACCCTCGCAGACCTACATCGATCCTCGGGCCGCGATCGGGCCGGACACCGTGATCGAACCGTTCACGGCGATCACTGGTCCGGCCGTGATCGGCCGAGGTTGCCGAATCGGCCCGAACACCGTTGTCAACGGATCGGCTCGGTTGGCGGACGGCATGGTCGTTGGCCCGTTTCAGCAGGGCTGATGTACGACAGTACGGCATAGGCCGAAGCACTCAAGTCGATGCGACTTCAAGTGTTTCTTGCGGCCGGCAAGACCTCCCGGTTGGCTTGCCGTCAAAGTCGGTAAATCTCTCCTTCCCGAAATGGGATTCCGATTCGATCCCTCTTTTCAGCCATCCGGACTCCCTTTGCCGCAAGATCGCTGACGATCATTCCTACACGCGGACGGAAAGCGCTTCGAAAATTGCTTCCGGCGTGCGCTGGCCCGAGACTCGCAAGTTGGCGAGGCAATGACTGGCGGAGACGAACTGCTTGCGGCGGCTCAGGAGCGCTTGGACACAGGATGGATCAGGTTAAGCGCGCAAGGAGATAGGCGATGCTGGTTCTGTCGAGACAACGCGACGAGAGCATCATTATCGGTGACAACATCGTGATCACCGTCGTCGATATTCGAGGAGACAAGGTGCGGCTCGGCATCCAGGCTCCCACGGAAATCCCGGTTCACCGGCAGGAAGTGTACGAGGCGATTCAGCGGGAAAACATGCGATCGAGCGGTACCGAACCGGCCAACCCGCCGGTCTTCCCGAAGCCGTCGAACCGCAAAGATGTTAGGCCGTCGGTGTAACCGATCGAGACATCACTCCGAAACCCGGTTCAAAACTTGAGCCGGGTTTTTTCGTGCGCCGAGTTGGAGTTCCGGCATCAGCTGGCATTCGGTTGCCAGTGCCAGCACAACTGGCTGAAGCCGGGACCCCAACAGTCATTTCCACGCCCGCGAGAAGAAGTCCACCCAGTTTTTGGACATGATCCCCTCGATGTCCGCCTTCGAATATCCACGCCGCTCCAGCAGCGTGGCGACTTTGGGCAGGTCGGCGATCGTGTCGAGGTCGTGCGGCGTCTGCTCCTTGCCGAACCCGCCGTCGAGGTCGGTCCCCATGCCGCAGTGCTTCGCGTTGCCGGCGATCTGGCAGATGTGGTCGATGTGGTCGATCACCTTTTCGAGGCCGGTCTTGTCGGGCTGCGTGACACCGATCACCCAGCCGGGCGTCAGCATCCACGCATCGAACGCGGCCCCGATGACGGCTCCGCGCTGGATCAGGGTCTTGATTTGATCGTCATCAAGCTGCCGATCGCCGGGAACCAAGGCTCGGCAATTGTGGTGGCTGGCAAGCACCGGGCCGTTGAAGATGTCGAGTGCTTCCCAGAACGACTGGTCGGCCAGGTGCGTCGCATCGAGGATCATCCCCACGTCGTCCATCTCGCGCAGCAGGGCCGGGCCGTCAGGAAGCAGACCGCCGGGCGTCCCCGTTCCGTTGCTGTACGGGCTGGGTCCGTAATGCGACGGGCCGAGGATTCGCAATCCCGCCTCGAACCACTCCGGAATCTGACGCGGCGACAAAATCGGCGTCGATCCCTCCATGCTCACGATGAACCCGATCGGCAGGTTCCCCGTCGTGTCCCCTTCCCACTGCTTGACGTGCGCCTGCAACGTGATCCGGTCGGGGATTTCGCGGAGCACGCCCTTCGCAGCCATCGCCCGATAGTACGCAAGCTGCCCGTGGGCGGACCCGTACGCGGACTCTCGCGACTGGTAGTGAGTCAACACCTTGTCCTTGCGATGCAGCCGCGGCAGCAGCGTGCAGATCGTCATGCCGACCCCGCCTTTTCGCAGCGCGTCCCACGATGTCGTCGCCGGACCCGGCACGATCTCTTTGAACTGCGACTCGAACTCCCGAATCTTCGCCACCGGCCATTCAAGATTCCGATTCCATTCGAGAGCGTTCCAAGCCATGTCCAGATGAGCGTCAAAGATCAGCATGATTCGTCGGGCGGGGGCGGGAGGTTTGAGATTTTGCGGGTGGAACCTTAGATTGCTGATGCCGTTTCGCATTGGCGAAACGGACGGCTCCGAGATTCTAGCGACACAAACCGTTTTCGGAAGTTGCCGGTCAACCTCCCGCGGTTCGGTGCCACGGACTTTTCACCAGACGGACACCATGAGTTCACCACACGCCCACGCACCCGCCGCCAACCAACCCGCACCCACCCGGCTCATGACCGACGGCTGGCATTGCCTCCACGTTTTCTACCGAGTCCGCCAGGATGCCTTGCTAGCCTTGTCGCCCGATCAACGCGCCGCGGGCCGAGAACAGCTCGAGAAAATCCTCGACCCGCAGCGAGACGGCGCACCGAAACGACTCCAAACGTCCGTGGTATCCGGCCACAAGGCCGATCTCGGCCTGATGCTGCTCGACCCTGATCCGCTCGTGCTGGACGCGGTGCTGCACTCCATCCGCACCAGCACGTTCGGTCCCGCACTGGAGCCGACGTACTCGTTCGTGTCGATCACGGAGGTCTCCGAATACGTCCCGACCGTCGAACAGTATGCCGAGCGGCTAAAGCAGGAAGGGACGGACCCGACCAGCCCGGCGTTCGCGGCCAAGCTCAAAGCGTACGAGGAACGCGAGGCGATGATGCGCAAGCAACGGCTCTTCGCGGAATTCCCGCCGTGGCCCGTGACCTGTTTCTATCCGATGAACAAGATTCGCCACCCGCAAGCCAACTGGTACACACGTCCGTTCAGTCATCGCATGGACATGATGACCGAACACGGCAAGAGCGGGATGAAATTCGCCGGCCGAGCCACGCAGGTGATCACGGCGTCCACGGGGCTGGACGATTGGGAATGGGGCGTCACGCTCTGGGGCCGCGAACCGGCGTTCCTCAAGGAAATCGTGTACACGATGCGTTTCGACGAAGCCTCCGCGAACTACGCCGAATTCGGCCCGTTCTACGTCAGCTACATTATGTCCCCCGCCGACGCAATCAAACACTTGCAACTGTGACGGCGTAGCTCCCTCTCCCCTTTTGGGGGAGAGGGTTGGGGTGAGGGGTCGAGTGATCCCACGACTTCAATTCATGCCATCCCTCAATCAAAATCCGATCGATTCGCCGACGATGCCCAGCTGGCGACAGCGCCTGTCCCTCCGCGACTTCGCCCCGCTGATCAGCCTGGCCGTGCTGATCGTGTTCTTCACGCTCGTCACCAACCGCTTCCTCAGCTTGGGGACGCTGACACTTGTGCTGCAACAAGGCGCTGTCCTCGCCATCGTCGCCGCCGGGTTGACGTTTGTGTTGCTGTGCGGCGAGATCGACCTCTCCGTCGGAACGGTCGCGCTCTGGACCGCCTGTTTCTGCGGCGTGCTGTTTGAAAAACCGTGGGCGGCCGGACGCGGCGGCACCGCCAGCGCCGCTCCGGCAGTCGTCGCGATCGTGATCCTGCTGCCGCTCCTGACCAGCGTGGTGCTCGGCTTCCTGTCGGGAATCCTCACCGTCACCGCGCGGCTGCCGAGCTTCATCATCACGCTGGCGATGATGAACATCGCGAACGGGTTGGCCCGATACCTGACGAAAAGCGAAAAGTTTGCCGTGCCCGACGTGCTCGAATCGATTGGCAACGGCGACCTGCATCTCGGCGGGAGGTTGTTCATCCCGCACAGCGCGGTCCTCGCGGCATTCGTGATGGCGGTCGGCTACGTCGTGCTGATCCACACGCGCTTCGGCCGCTACGTCTACATGACCGGCGGAAATCGCGAAGCCGCCCGGCTCGCCGGCGTCCGCACCGGCCGAATCGTCGTGGCCAGTCTCGCGCTCTGTGCCTTCACCGCGGGACTCGGCGGGCTGGTGAATGCCGGTCGCATGGAAAGCGTGAGCCTCGACCAGAATGCCGACCTGCTGCTCAACGCCGTCGCCTGCGTGGTGCTGGGCGGCACGAGCCTGTTTGGCGGCGAAGGAGGCATGGGGCGCACGGCGATCGGTGTCATCACGTTCAGCGTGCTGCAGGTCGGCCTCAATCAGATCAGTTGGATCAACGACCTGATGCGTCCGTTCCTGATGGGAGTCGTGCTGATGGTCGCACTCGTCATCAACGGCCTGCTTGCCCGGCGGCGTGGCGATTGAAATCGGTTGGTCCACCCGCTTCGTCCGTGTGTTGCAAACCGAGTTCGATTCCCTAAGATTGGACCAACGAAACGAGAGCCGGTTCCCGCCTCGAAATAACCCGCCTCGCGTGATGTTTCCCGCCCCCGTTTTTGGAGTTTCAAGACGTGACCGCTTCCCCTGTCGATTTGTCCGCCAAGATCAAGCAAGCCAAAGACAAGCTCGACGCTCACGTCGTCGAAACGGTCGAATGGCATTTCAATCCCGCGACCGGTTCGCCGTTTTGGCTCGAAAAAGCCAAGACGCTCAAACTCGATCCGCGCAAAGAAGTGAAATGCTTTGAAGACCTGCGGAAGTTTCCCGAGTTCGAGGACGAGTGGCTGCGTGGCGGGCCGATTCAGCGGTGGATTCCGGCGGGGCTCAAAGGGAAGCCGGTGTATGTCTTCGAGACCGGCGGCACCACGGGCATCCCGAAGTCGCGCATGCAGATCGACGACTGGAAGATCGACTACGAGCAATTCAGTGCGACACTTCCGGACGACAAGTTTCCGCGCGGATCGAACTGGCTGATGCTCGGCCCGTCCGGCCCGCGGCGGCTGCGGCTGGCGGTCGAACACCTCGCGCAGTTCCGCGGCGGCATCAGTTTCTGCGTGGACCTCGACCCGCGTTGGGTGGTGAAGCTCATCAAGCGCGGCAACATGAAGGAAATGGAGGCGTATCGCGACCACGTGATCGATCAGGCGATCACAATCCTGTCGGCCGGCCACGACATCAAGTGCATGTTCACGACGCCGAAGTTGCTCGAAGCGCTGGCCATGAAGCTGTTCGAACAAGGCTCCAGCATCAAGAAGTCGGGCATCACCGGGATTTTCTCCGGCGGAACCGAGTTCACCCCGCAGTGGTATCGTTTCGCGATGGACGAGTTGCTGTGCGACCCCGACGACCCGGCGAGCGGTCCGGTGTTCATGACGCCCACCTACGGCAACACGTTGATGGGCCTGGCCTGCGGCAAGCCGTTCGATCCCGCCGACAATTACAAGATCACGTACTTCGCGCCCCAGCCGCGAGCCGTCATCGAAGTCGTGGAGTTCAAGGACTACAACCAGCTCGTCGGCTACGGCCAAACCGGCCGCGTCAAGCTGACCACGCTGACCAAGGAAACCTTCATCCCCGGTTTCATGGAGCGGGACGAAGGCGAACGCGAGAAGCCGTTCGAGAAGTACCCGTGGGACGGCATCAGCGGCACGCGCCCGTTCCACGAGATCGCCAAGACGACGACCGTCGGCGTGTACTGATCGTCGCATCAAGTCGCTCGAACAACTGACCACTAACAAGTGACCACGGATCAACACCATGATCGAAATCCCCGTCCTCCGCTGGGGCAAGCCTTACGAAAGCCTCGAAAAACAGGAAGTCGTTCACTTTGAAACAGGCGAAGTGCTCGCGAAGGTCCATCAGGCGAACGGCGGCATGCTGAAAATGGACAAGCGGCATTCTCAGCGTGCCCGCGACGTGCTGCGTCAAATCTCGATCGACAAGCTGATCGAAATGATGTCCAAGGCGGGCGAACTGTACCTGAACGGTACGCTCCCGCTCGGAAACGGTACGCAGTCGCCCGCCGACTTCTGCAAGATGCAGTCGGCGACCACGGGTCTGCCCGAACACATGGTCGCCTTCAACATGAAGAAGAATCACTTCGTGTTGTCGAACATGCGGCAGATTCTCGAAGCGCTGACGCGCGGCCTCCCGCTCGATATCCTCACTCGCGGCTACGGCAAGGAAGCCCGCGGCGTGATGCTCAGCTACCAGGCGTACAGCCCGGCGCTCGGCATGGTGCTCCCCTCAAACTCGCCCGGCGTTCACACGCTCTGGCTCCCCGTGATCCCGCTGCAAATCGGCTTGGTGCTCAAGCCGGGTCCGCAGGAACCGTGGACTCCGTACCGGATGGCCGAAGCGTTCTTCGCGGCCGGCGTGCCGCGCGAAGCGATTTCGATCTACCCCGGCGGCGGAGACGTCGGGGCGGCGGTGATCGAAACGTGCGACCGCACGATGATCTTCGGCGGCCTCCCCACCGTTGAACGCTATCACGGCAACCCGCGCGTGCAGGTCCACGGTCCCGGGTTCAGCAAGATTCTGCTCGGCGACGACGAGGTCGATAACTGGGAAAAGTATCTCGACCTGATGGCCGACAGCATCTACCTCAACAGCGGCCGAGGCTGCATCAACTGCTCGGGGGTTTGGGCGTCGCGGCACACCGCAGCGATCGCCGACGCGCTGGCGAAGAAGCTGGGGCCGATCGCTCCGCTGCCGATGAAGGACCCGAAGGCGGCCCTCGCCCCGTTCACCGTCAAGGGGCAAGCCGAAGCGATCTCGAACGACATCGACGAAGCGTGCAAGCAACCGGGTGTGACCGAGGTGACCGCGAAGTACCGCGGCGGCCCGCGCTGGATTCCGCAGGAACGCTGCGATTACCTGCGGCCGACGATCGTCCACTGCACGAGTGCCGAACCGGCGATCGCGAAGGCGGAGTACATGTTCCCGTTCTCGACCGTCGTCGAATGCCCGCAGGAAAAAATGCTCAGCACGATCGGCCCCACGCTCGTCTGCTCGGCGATCACGAAGGATCCGAAGTGGTCGCAGCAACTTCTCGACGCCGGCAACATCGACCGCCTCAACATTGGTCCGCTGAAGACCATTCAACTCAACTGGCTGCAACCGCACGAAGGCAACATCATCGACTTCTTGTTTCGCGAGCGGGCGTTCCAGAACGAACCCCCGCCGGCGCACTGAAGTGAAGAATGTTAGTGGTCAGTGGTTAGTGGTCAATCGCGATGACGAAGTGCTACGGACCACTGACTACTGACCACTAACCCTTCTGCTTCTTCAGCAACCGGATGAACTCTTTGACGAACAGCGTGTTGTCCATCCACACGCGAGCCGTCACCAGGTTGCCGTCCACCACGCACTGTTCGTCCACGTAAGTCGCCCCGGAGAACGTGGCGTCGAGGGCACATTTCGCAACCGTGGTCACCTTACGACCGCGAATGCAGTCGGCGGCCGCTACGATTTCGATGCCGTGACACACCGAAGCCACCGGCTTGTTCGTGCGGAAGAAATGCCGGGTGATCTCCAGCAGGTGCTCGTCGTAACGCAGGTATTCAGGAGCACGCCCGCCCGAGATGAACAGCCCAACGTACTCGTCCGGCTTGACGTCTCGGAACGCGATGTCGGACGGCAGGTGATAGCCCGCGGTCTCGCGCGTGATGTCCCATCCCGGCGGCCGTTCGTGGAGGACCATGTGGTACAGCCGCTTCTCCGGCGCGGCGACGACCACTTCAAAACCGTCTTCGGGGAGCCGGAAAAACGGATACATCGTGTCGAGGACTTCGGTCGCGTCACCGATCACCAGCAAAACCTTGTCCGCCGCCATGCCGTCGCCTCCGTTGAGATCATTCCGATTTCAAATCGGAGCCTAGCATAGCTTGCCACGCGGCCGATTGCGACGAATGATCGTCACGCGCTCCACTGGTGTTCGCAGTGACAGCAGCGAAAGCCGAGCAACGTGGCGGTGCCGGGGATCGGCCGGTTGTTCCGTCCGATCCAGGCATCTTTGGCGACGAGCGGTTCAACGGCGGCGCGGTCGCACTCCGGGCAGCACTGGTTGTCGCGGATCGCTCGCGTGCGAGTGAGCACGTTTTGCCGCGCGCCGATTTCGCGATCGATGTGGATCGCGGTATCGATGCGAATCGTCCGCGATCCGACGTGGTGGCTGAACGAGAGGATCGCCGGTTCGCTCGCAGAATTGTCGACGTCTTCCGGCCAGAAAAGTTTAAGACGGCTCATCCTTGAGCCTCCGTGACTGAGGGCTGTGAAGCCCGGCCCCAGTGTCGCCTCCAGCTTTCGCCGGAGTTCCGCGACGAGCACGTCGCCCGTCGGAAATCCCTGACGCTCGATATCGAGCGAGCGAACAATAGTGCCCGCACTTCCAACTGGCAAGGGATATTTTGCCGCATCGTCGTGCCGCTGGTAACATTTTCAAACGAAGCAGTAACCGCCACGCATCAGGAACAAGTCAACCTGCTCAAACATGCCAGCGAAAAAACCAAACGCGTCCGATCGGCGGTTCTGGCTGTTCAAGTCGGAACCAAACGTGTATTCGATCCACGATCTGGCGAAGGAAGAACGTCGGACGACGTTCTGGGATGGCGTCCGAAACTATCAGGCCCGAAACTCCCTGCGCGATTCGATCCAGGTCGGAGACGGCGTCCTGTTTTACCACAGCAGCGTCGAACCCATGGCGATCGTCGGCACGGCGAACGTGGTTCGCGCGGGATACCCCGACCACACCGCGTTCGATCCCAAGTCGTGCCACTTCGACCCCGGCAGCGAAGCGGACCAGCCCACCTGGTTCATGGTGGACATTCAGCTAGACACGATCTTTCAAAGACCACTTTGGCGCGCGACGCTCGAATCATGTCCCGAGTTGAAGAAAATGGTGCTACTGCAGCGCGGCAGCCGGCTGTCGATTCAACCGGTGACAGCGTCCGAATGGAACGCCGTGTTGCGACTTGCGAAGGAGTCGCGTTGATTGACGAGGCGAATCGGGTAGGCGGCGCAGTCTGGAGCTTACTGAATTGGCGCTGTCGATCCTAGAATCCGGCCGTTCGGGCTCCCCGGCGTTTCCCAGCTTGCCGGGGCAACATCAGGAAACCACAACAAGGGGAGATGCCATGTCACGACGGATCACACACACGGCTTGCGGTTTCACTCTGGCGGTGACCGGTCTGCTGACGTCAGCGAACCACGCGAATGCCCGAATCTTCCTCCCCGAACCGTGCTGCCCGACCCCGGTCTACGTTTACCATGGTCCCGTCTACTACCCGGCTCCGGTGGTCGTGCGACCTGCGCCTGTCACCGTGGTTGCCCGCCCCGCGTTCGCGCTCCCCATCGCGACGTACGCTCCACCCGTGACCTACGTCGCTCCGGCTGCACCGGTCTACGTGTACCGAGATCCGTGGTACGTCGTGCCTTCGCGAGCCGTCCGTTACAAGTACAAAGTTGACACGCCGTGGGGCGAGTACGAATATCGATACCGTGCCGATCGCCGAGGCATCCGCAATCGCGAGGACTGGGATGATTGATCGCGGGTGAATTGATCACGCGCTGCGAGTTGGTTCCGGCGTCGCGAGGCTGCACGCGAAGTCGAATCGCATGGCGACCTTGTCGCCGACTGACACCTTGCCTTCGAGGAAGTACGCGTTGGCATGGCGTTCGGTCAGCGTGACCTCGATGTCGAGCACATCTCCGGGGCGGACCATCTGTCGGAACTTCACGTTGTTGATCCGTGTTGCGACGGGAACCTGACCGTCCGCGACAGCCGCCTCCGGGCGTTTCGAGATTAAGATCGCACCCGCCTGCATGGCCGCCTCGCAGAGCAGCACGCCAGGCAGGATCGGCTGGTTTGGATAATGACCGCGAAAAACATCCAGCGTTGGATCGACAAACTTGCGAGCTCGGATGCGCGAATCCGTCAACTCGACGACTTCGTCCACCCATAGAAACGGGTCGCGGTGCGGGATGCAGCTTTTGATTGCTTCCGTGTCCAACTCAGTTCCTCCGATCCTGTCGCTGGTAGTTTGGCTGACCGCTCCAACCCAGCTTGCGATGCAGCGTGCCGTAGTAACTGTGCTGCGGAACCCTGGCAAGTTGAAACGTGACCGAAGCGCGGCGGATCCGGATCACGTCGCCCGATACCAGCGGCTGTTTGATCTGCCCGTCGATGATCAGCGTCGTCCCCTCGGGGATGTCCGGCAGCGAGAGCGTGTACACGCAGTCCGCACTGTCCACGAGCGGCCGGTTCGTCAGCGTGTGCGGGCAAATCGGAGTGATGACGAACGCCTGCAAGTCCTGCCGCAGAATCGGCCCGCCAGCCGACAGGTTGTGCGCCGTCGAACCGACCGGCGTGCTGACGATCACTCCGTCGCCGCTGTACGTCGTCACCGCTTCGTCATCCACGGCCAGATGCACGTCGATCATCCGCATGGCCGCAGCCGACGACACAGCGACCTCGTTGAGTCCCAGAAACCGCTGCGTCGGCTTTCCGCTCCGAGTCAACTCGCACTCGTACATCAAATGCTCGACGACATGAAACTTTCGGTCCGCGATGCCGGGAAGGTTGTCGCGGAACTCGTCGGGAGACAGGTCGGCGAGGAAGCCCAGTCGGCCGAGGTTCACGCCCAGAATCGGCAACTGCTTCGATCCCATCTGACGACACGCGCGGAGGATGGCCCCGTCGCCACCGAGCACAACGACCAAGTCGGCTTTGCGCCGGTTGAAATCCAGCCCGCCACCGTCATCGACGGCTACCAGCTTGATCCGCTCCTCGGCGCGCACCGCCGGTTCGAGATCGCGCCACCCATCGCGCACGCGCGGCGACGGTTGGGCGGCGATGACGATCAATTTGAGCGGGGCGGCTGCGGCCATGTCAGCACGATAGCGGGATGTAGGTCAGGCTTTCCAGCCTGACACGTGGCACGTTGCGTCAGGCTGGAAAGCCTGACCTACATTCACCGAATCAACACGAACTCAGTCTGCGCCGGCCGACCAGTGACGATGGCGTCTCGCTTACGAGTGAACATGTTGACTTCGCTGCGCACACCGAACCGGCCTTCGAGGTAGATGCCCGGTTCGACCGAGAAGCACGTGCGCGGCAGGATGCGGCGTTCGTCGCGGGTTTCGAGGTTGTCCATGTTGGCTCCGTTGCCATGAGTCGTCGTGTGAATCGAGTGCCCGGTGCGATGGATGAATTGCTGGCCGAACCCGGCGCGTTCGATCACGGCGCGGCAGGCGTCATCCACCTGCCAGCCGCAGATCGGAGTGCCCGCCTGGAAGGCGTCCTGCACAAACCGGATCGCGGCATCGCGGGCGTCGCGCACGATGTGGAACACGTTCACCATCTCGGCCGGAGGCTGATCGCCAACGAAGCCCATCCACGTCACGTCAAAGTACACCGCGTGAGGCACATCCTGTTTGGCCCATGTGTCGAGCAGCACGAGGTCACCGCGCTGGATGCGAGCCGTGCGGGTCGCGGTGGAAAAGTAATGCGGATCGGCGGCGTTGGCGTTGACGGCGATGATCGGCGGGTGATCCGAAACCAGCCCCTCGGCGGCATAGCCGGCCCACAGGAACTGCTGGATTTCGTACTCCGTCGCGCTGCCGCGATCGCGCACGCGGCGTCCGATCTCGGCAAAAGTGGCATCGATCAGCCGACCGATCTTGTCGGCCGCGAACAGATGCGTGGCGAATTGCTCCTCCGTCCAAGTCGCCTCGAACTTCGCCACCAGATCGGCCGACGAGACGACTTCGACGCCGAACGATCGCACGAGTTCGATCGTCCCCGCGTCGACTCGGGCCACGTACGGAATGGCGTTGAGCGGCGAGTACTGCATGGCCACGCGCTTCGCTCCCGCCAGCGTGTTTCGCAGGTGCTCGTGGAGTTGCTGCCACGCCAGGTAGACGAGTTTTCGCCCCGGCACTGCGTCGAGCGAGCCGCGTTCGATCGAGTGGACGATCCGCGTCGGTTCACCCTTCGACGGGACAAAGTAGAACCACCGCCGCGTGGTGTGCGCCGCGGGGTCAAGCCCGAGGATGCCGATCGCCAGCGGATCGGACCCACGGAAATCCACGAACAGCCAGCCATCGAGGCCGGCGTCGATAAGGGCAGATTGCAATCGTGCCAGGTCCATGTGACACCTCGTGTGCGTTGTGAAAGGCAGTCAGCATCGAACTCGCATCGTGGCAAGTCGCCGGATGTTCGGCAAGCGTCGGGGCTGGCCGCCGTCAAATCTTCAACTCCGCCCACTTCCCCTGCCGGAAGACAAGGATCGCGAGGATGGCTCGGATTCCGACGTCGAGCGACATCCCCATCCAAGCGCCCAGCAGGCCGAAGCCGCATTGAATTCCGAACAGGTACGCCAGCGAAATGCGAAGGCAGAAGACTCCGAACAGGTTGATGGCCAGCGGCGTGCGCGTGTCGCCGGCGCCGCGGAGGGCACTCACGTAGACGATCAGCAGCACGAGCGGCACCTGATACCAGGACAAAAATCGGAACGCCGGGATGCCGATGTCGCGGACGAGTTGCTCCGACGTCATCAGGCCGTAAATCCAGCCCGCTCCGACGAGGTACGTCAGCGCGGCGGCCGTGCCGACGATTCCGCATTGAATGGCCGCCACGTGTCCGGCTCGACGCGCCCGTTGCGGATCACCCGCGCCGAGCGATTGGCCGATCAATGTCGCGGCGGCGTAGCCCCACGCCACGGCAGGTAGGTACGTCAACCCTTCGACTTGGATGCCGATGATGTGCGCAGCGAGATTCGCCTTCCCCGTCGTGGCATCTCCCAGCCGGCTGATGATCCCCAGGAACACGGTGTGCCCGGCCCACATGATGAGGCCGTCGATTCCCGCCGGCGCGCCGACTCGAAAAATGCGCAGCATGTCCTCGCCACCGAAGTGGGCTTCGCGCAGCGTCAGTTTCAATCTGGTCAGGCCTTGAGCCAACACGACGAGCATCAGCACGCCGCCGAACGACCGGGCGACCGCGCTGCCGGTCGCGATCCCTTCGATGCTCAATGGCCGAGTCACGCCGAATCCGAACACCAGAAGACTCGCCACGAGGATGTTCACGACGTTGACCAGACCGAGGATCAGCATCGGAGACCGCATATCGCCCGCTCCGCGCAGCGCCGCCGCTCCGATCAGGCAGAACCCGAAACACATCTCCCCGAATGCTTCGATGCGGAGGTAGCGCACGATGATGTCGCGCGAATCGCCGGTGACGTTTTGCAGGTCGGCGTAAACCGGAGCCAGAAAAAACAACACGCCGCCGACCAGCAATCCGAAGGGTGCAGCCAACGCGATGGCTCGGTTGGTGATCCGGTTGGCCTGCTCGAATTCACCGGCCCCCCAGTGTCGAGCCACCAGCGCCGTGGTGCCGATCCCAACCAGCGAGTACATCAACGTGGAGAGCCAACTCGTGTAGGCTGCGATCCCCACCGCCGACGTGGTCAGCCCCGCTTCGGCTCCGGCCAACTGCACGCGCCCCGCCAGAAACGTGTCGAACAGCCCGACGCACAAGTTGAGGAACTGCTCCCCGAGCGCCGGCAGCGCCAGGCGCAAAACGTCTCGGCGCAGGTCGCGGGAGTCGGCGGCAACTGGCAGGGATGACATGGAGTTCACGAGTTCAGGCCACAGAGGGAACACGGATGGCGTAGCTCAGAGATTATGTCCGTGTTGCATCCGTGTTTCATCCGTGGCTGAGAAGATCGACAATTCGCTCCGGCGAAAGTTCGAGCAAAGAATCGACAATCACGTCCGCCGCCGAGACGCTGTCGCGCGTGTGACCGGTGCTCACGAGAGCGATGCTCGCCATGCCTGCCGCGTTGGCTGCCACAATGCCAACCGGGGCGTCTTCGATCACCGCGCAACGGGCCGGCGGCACGCCGAGCCGTTCCGCGGTGATCAGGAACACCTGCGGATCGGGCTTTCCTCGCGAGATGTCGGCTCCGGTGACCAGCGTCTGAAACAGTGGCCCTACGCCGAGGCGATCGATTGCCAACGCCACGTTTTCCGGCGGCCCGGACGATCCCACCGCCAACCGGAACCCGGCCGCGTGCAGCGAGCGAATCAGTTCGTCCGCCCCGTCCATCGCCGGAAAGTTGTCCGCGACGATTTCGCGGTAGAGCGCTTCCTTCCGCCGATCGAACTCGGTGATCTCGGCGTCGGTCAGCGACCCGTGCCCCCAATGCTCGGCAATGATTTCGCGGCTGGTGCGTCCGAACGTCTGAACGAACTTCGCTTCCGACAACTCGCGTCCCACCTTGGCCGCCATCCGCAGCCAACTCTTCCAATGCGGTCGATACGAGTCGACGAGCACACCGTCCATGTCGAAGATCACCGCCAGCGGTTCGGTCACGGCACTTGTGTTTGCGGTCGTCGTCACTCGGCACCAAACAGAACGGGACCTGCGACACAGGCCGCAAGTCCCGATTGAAATTGAAGGTGGATCCGCCTCAAATACCCCCAAGGGGATTCGAACCCCTGTTTTCGGACTGAGAACCCGAAGTCCTGGGCCACTAGACGATGGGGGCCAGAGCGTTGGCTAATCTCTACAGGAACAGGGGGGGCATGTCAAGTTGCCGCCGACGGTCGTGAAGGCGGCAGCAGGGGTTGCGATTCACTCGCGATTGACGGTGAACCGTTGAGGTGCGACGGGCGTTTCGAGGTCGGCATCCGTGGCCGCGAGGTTGGTTCGATTGTCATTCATTGGAGGGCTCCATGTCGTGCACCAGCGCATCCAAACTGCCTCTCTCGTGGTCCGCAAGGGTGTGGCGGACGACGAAGGGGATGTTCTGGGGCGTCGTCGCCATCGCGACGGCAACGTACCTCTTGAAGTGGAACGAAGGGCGAGCCGTTCGTTCGGCGCAGGGTTTGGCGCAGGGGATTGCGGAACTCGTTTCGATCGATGCGAACTCCGTTGACTCGCGGAATGAGAAGCGGCTCGTGCATGTGACGGGCAGCGCGTCCAGCGATGAAACACTGCGCGATCCCAGGCTTGGCGTGTCGGCCAAGGCCATCAGGTTGGAACGGCGTGTCGAGGTTTATCAATGGCAGGAACTCGAAGAGCAGCGCAGCCGACAACAGTCGGACGGGCGCACCGTGACCGAGACGGTTTACACCTACCAGCCCGCGTGGGTGGATCGGTCGATCGATTCGAAGCGGTTCCGGTCGGAAGAAGGACGCCGGGATCACGTCAATCCGGCGAAGGTTGAGTTCGAACCGTGGAGCCAGATTGCGGAGTCGGTGCGTGTCGGAAGGCTGTCGCTGTCGTCACGGCTGGTTGAACAGTTGCGCGAGTTCGAATCGCTGCCGGTAACGGACGACGTCGTGGGTCAGCTTCCCGCGGAACTGCAATCGCGGGCGAAGGTGTTCAACGGCCGGCTGCATCTTTCGGACGATCCCGCGTCGCCCCGCGTGGGCGATGTGCGGTTTGAATTCCGCGTCGTTCCGGCGACAATCGTCAGCGTGATCGCGCGGCAAGTTGGCTCGACGCTCGACACGTATCCGATTCCAACCGGCGGCACACTGGAAATCCTTCGCGTCGGCAAGCACGAACCGCGGGAGATGTACCACGCGGCCGTGCAGGAACGCGACATCTGGAGTTGGGCCGCGCGGGCAACCGCGATTGTCCTGCTCGTGCTCGGCGTTGGAGGCGTCACGCGGATGCTGGCGGGTCTCCTGCTGATGGTGCCGGTCGTCTCGGACATGCTGCACGCCGGAACGCGGCTGTTCAATCTTGTCGTCGCGGTCGCGGCGGCGCTGACGATCTCGGCGCTGACGTGGATGTCGCTGCATCCGTTTGTGTGCGGCCTGGCGCTCGGTGGCGTGGTCGCGGTGATGTACGTTGTGTGGCGGTTAGGACGGCGGCGCCGACTGGCGGAGACGTCCACGGTGACGCCGGCGGCCTGACGCCGCGCCGCGTCAAAGCGTTCGCATTGTGATCCCGCTGGCTCGCGTCTCGTGTTTGTTCGCGGTCGGCCTCATGCTATAGTTTGCCAGGCCTGCCGCACGTTGATTTCGTCCCGCCTTGAGTCCCCACCCAAACCGGTCATGGAACAATTCGACGCCTACCACAAGTGGCTGGGAATCCGGCCCGAGGAGCAGCCGGCGAACCACTACCGGCTGCTTGGCATCGCGCTGTTCGAATCGGATCGCGAGGTGATTTCGTCGGCGGCGAATCAGCGCACGGTGTACCTCCGGCAGCGTGCGGCGGGTCCGCAACAGGTGCTGGTCAAGAAACTGCTCGATGAAGTCGCGGCGGCTCGCAACTGCTTGCTCGACGAAAAAAAGAAGTCCGCTTACGATTCGCAGTTGAAGGGTGACACGAGCGCCGAGCCTCCGACCTGCAGGCTGGTGACAGCGGCTCGACCACCGTCCAATTCTGAACTCGATCAGATTGCAGCGGATGCCATGCCCGGCGTGGCGAACGCCGTTCGAAAATTCAGTTCATCGACGTCGGGGCGCGTGGCGTTCTGGATCACCGTGGTTGTCCTGATCTGCGTCGTGGTCTTTCTGCTGAGTCGTGGATCGGAACCTCAGGCCCCTCCTCCGTCGATCCCACAGGGTCAGACATTGGCCGCCGCAGACGATTCGGATTCGACGACGTCCGTTGACACGTCGCCGATGGTGGAAGACTCCGACGATTCCGCGAAGCGAGCGTTGACGTCGACGCCGACTCCACCGACGAAGTCGTCGGCGGACGAGGTGGCCACCGCGAACTCGAAATCAAAGTCCGACGACTCGAAGCCGATCGCCGTCGCTGCTACCGACTCGCGCGAAGTGCAATCGATGCTGGGTCATCGAGCGCCCGTGATTGAACTCGCGGCGACGCCGGACGGCCGGTTTGTCGTCTCGGCCAGCCAGGGACGTGATCGCGACACCGGTCTCCCCTTCGGAGAGTGCCTGGTGTGGGATGTGGCGGCCGGTCGATTGGTCACCAAATACGAAGGGCACTCCGGGTTGGTGCGGGCTGTGGCGGTGTCGCCCGACGGCCGGCATGTCGTCTCTTCGGGCGAGGACATTCGCGTGTGGGATCTCGAGACCGGCAAGGACGTGCGCGAATTGAAAACATCGCGCCGGCCGGCCAATCGCGTGGCGTTCGGGAACGGCGGGCAGGTTGCCACGGTTGGCGCGAGGACGCTGATTGTGTGGGACATCGAAACCGGCGACGCGTTGCAACAGGTGACCGGACTGTCGGTGTTCACCCAGGCGGTCGCGTTTTCGCTGGATGGAAAAATCATCGCTGCCGGGACGGGTGAGCAGGGCGAGAAAATTGGCTTTTGGAATCGCGAAACGGGAGCCGAACTGACGGTGCTGTCGGGACACAGGGCACCCGTGCGCGGGCTGTCGTTCCTGCCCGATGGACGGCGCATGTGGAGCTTCGACGCGGCGCAGCGGGCGCTGTTGTGGGACCTGGAAGCGGGAACGTCATCGCACCAGATTGGGCCGGTGTCGGCGCAGCGCGTCACACCCGATGGCCGGTTCATGCTGTTTGGTTCAGAGAAGGGAATTGTCCGCGCGATGGATTCGCTTTCGGCACGGGTTGTCGGTTCGTTTCCAACCATGCCCTGCCAGATCCACGACCTGCTGCTGTTGCCCGAAGCGGGGCAGATCGTGTTCGCTGGGAGCGGCACCGGGCCCGGTGAATCGGAAGCGGCCGATTTCGCGATCCACGTTTGGACACTGCCGCCCACAGTCAAACTGTTGCCGGCCGACGATCCGCCAGCGCCACTGGCTCTCGTGCGAAGGTCACCCGTCGAGAACTCCAACTCGCGAACGAGCGTCGAACGGAAGTCAAAACGGGTCCCACCTCCAACCGGTGACCAACTCAAGCAGGCGGAACTGCAGGTGCGGGACATTTTCAAAACAGACTTCGCGCAGGCCAAACGTCCGGAGCAGAAGGGCATGCTCGCGTCAAAATTGATCCGGCAGGCCGACAACACGCGCGACGATCCGGCGGGACGCTTTGTGCTGCTGTCCGAGGCGCGGGACCTGCTGGAAGCCGGCGGAAGCGTCGAGGCAGCGTTGCAAGTGGCGGATCGGCTGGCCGAGGCGTACGAAGTGGACGCATTGTCGCTCAAGCTGGCATCGCTCAAGCAATTCGGCACGAGTTTGAAATCGACGTTGGCCATGCAGGTCGCCGCCGAAATCTCGCTCGACATGGCGGATGAACTCGTGTTTCAGGAGAGTTTCGACACCGCCGCCGAACTGACGCGGGTGGCGACGACGCTCGCGGTCAAATCGAAGTTGAGCAAACTGCGCGACGACACGAAGGCCCGCGCAGACAGCGTCATCCAAAAACGCAAGCTGCATGACGAGGCCGAACAGGCGCGGGCCACGCTCGAGGATTCGCCCGAAGATGCCGCCGCACACGAAAAGCTGGGGCGCTACCTGTGCTTCGTCCGGGACGACTGGCCGTCGGGTTTGCCGCACCTGACGAAATCGCCCACGGCGGGACTTCGATCCGCCGCCGATCTGGAATCCGCCGCGCTGTCGGACAAGGACAAGCTCGTGGAACTCGCGGACGCCTGGTACGACTATGCGAAGTCGGCGAAGTCGTCCGATAAACAGTTGGCTCAGGCCCGCGCCCTCAAGTGGTATCGCGACGTGAGCGAGACCGCCAGCGGTTTGATTCGCGTGCGAGCCCAGACGCGAGTGGCCGAGTTGTCCAGGCTGATCCCGGACGCCGGCCGGTCCAGTTCACCTCGCAAGGCGAGTGGTTCGTGATGGGTCACATCGGCCGTGTTCTCTCCTCCTGCCCACATTTCTCCCGGTCGCGTTATTGGTCGGCAAGCACGCGAAGCCACACCGCCGTGTCTTGCAGATCGACGAACAGCAGGAACGTCGTCAGCATAGTCCATCCGAAGAGTTGCAGGTTGAGGCTGCACTCCAGCAGCAGTTGCAGGACGCAGCCCGCCACAAGCACCGCGTAGCGGCATTCGCGGAACCACACCAGCGTGCCGAGCGCCATTTCGACCAGCAGCGTGCTCCAAGTGACGAGGGCGGTGAAGAACCGGCTGAGGACGACCGGCGGGACCGGGAAGCGACGGAACACGTCGAGCTGTGTGAGATAGTAGGCGGCCGTGCCGTTGAGCCACGTCCGGCCCTGCAGCTTCCACCAGACGGTGCGCACGTAGACGATGCTCACCTGAAGTTGCATCAACCGCTGACACCACGGGTCCACGGGCGAACCGGTCAGCGCGTCCGCTGGAAAATCAGCGGCCATCCACGCATCAACCGACAATGCGTCTCCCGCGTGCGACAGGATCAGCAGAAACAGCAGCAGCCGGTGCAGCGAATCGCCGCTGTGCAGCACGCACGGGTTGCGATGGTGCAGCGACACCAACGTCATGAACGCAATCACGGCGCTGACCCGCGTCTCCAATCCCACTGCCAGACAGACTGCCGACAGTACGTGCAGCGACTGCACGAGATAGGCGGACGCGAGCGTGTTCCGCAGCAGATTGAACAGTGTCAGCCGAGTTGTGCCGTAGGTTCACGCGAACCGTTCCGCCCACAGCAGCCCCAGCGGTCCGTGGTATCGCGGCACGTCCTTCACCAGCAGCGCCGCGTTCACCACCAACAGCAATCCAAACGCGATGCGGAACAACGCCAGCAACGTGGGCGGCTCGGGCGTGTGGAAGAATCCGTTCCAAGCCGTGGCGACGTCGGGCCAGGTGAACATCGGGAGGTGGAGGGATGAGTGGTGAGTGGCGAGTGGCGAAGGTGGAGGGTGGAGGGGGAATGTCTCCCCTCTCCCCACCGGGGGAGAGGGGCCGGGGGTGAGGGGGCCGAGCGACGCCCTACGTAGCCGTCACGCTCCGCGTGACGTGCCTCATCAAGCGGAGCGTGATGGCTACTTGACGCTGTGTGTGAAAATCACCTTTCGTTTCAATTCCGGGTCAGCCGGCGGAGTGACACCGTACGGGTTCGGGATCAGCCATTGTTCGCACACCAATACCACATTGGTCACGCTCTCGTCCAAGCCGGTGAAATGCCGCACGAGCCATTCCGCGAGGGCCGGCCGGGTGAGGAACGCGAACTCGCCGTCAAACAGGTTGGCCTCGAACTTGCGTTCCCGCATCTTCAGGAACGCCCGCCAAACATTCATCCCGTCCAAGCCCTCGAACGTCCACACCCGCATCCCACCGCCCGCCAAATGAATTTCCGCGACTAGTGCTCTGTCACAGCTTAATTGTCGGGTAAACCGACTTTGGTTTTGTTCGGGCGTCGTCAATCTTCATTTGCCAATCGACGCCACGCTGGGTGTCGTTGACATCCGTTGACCACGCTTCTGTT